>Ga0123355_10010707_pt1 | contig 14087 bp, 14 predicted proteins | sample TergutEmb28metaG_3_FD_89872 | JGI IMG/M metagenome (GOLD analysis project Ga0123355, IMG submission 89872) | Embiratermes neotenicus P1 segment gut microbial communities from Petit-Saut dam, French Guiana - Emb289 P1 | ecosystem: Host-associated > Arthropoda: Insects > Digestive system > Gut ... | reverse complement strand
ATTTTATTTTTTTTTATTTTTTTTTTTTTTTTTTTTTTTTTTTAAACTAAACAGATGAACTGTAGGGGCCAGTGTTAACTGAAAATCACAAAATTCAAGCATAACTTTTTATTTCAGAGTTACATCAGAACAAATCTTTCTTGGAAATAGCTGCAGTAAATTTAATTAATTAAGGTATAAAACATAAATTATTTGGTACAGCTTTGTGTTATTCATAAAAGAATTCAGAACTGATTTTCAAAACAATACAGGTTGTATTTGTTTCTTCATATTCTTAAGCCTTGTTTATCAGAAAACTTACAAAAGAGATACTGTACACTATGTGAATACATATTTTTAACACAATAATAACTTCTTTATATGACACTGCTATGAACTATTATAGTGCCGGTTCTAGAAGATGCAGTGTGTAGTTTTAATGCTTCTGTAGCAAGATGGAGCAAAGAGCTTGAGCTGTAGTTGGCTCAGTCAACAAATTCCTCACCTTTCATGGGAACTTAGGGTTCATTACTGCATGAAAAGAACCCACCACCAGTTGCTGTCTGGAGTAAAATGAGTCCAGTCACCATCTAAACACCCTTCTTCCCGAGATCCATTTTAATGTCATGCCATTCGCCTAACTGTTCTGAATAGCCTCTTCTCTTCTGGTCATTACTCTTTATTTTGGGATAGCATGTCTGAAATTACATCTCAATTGCATCTGCTTCTTCTGTCATGTATAGCACAACTCTTTGTACATTACATGTATTTACACCTCAGTGTTTTGTATTGTTCCATACACATATCTGCAGTGTTGTGGGCAGAAATTGTGGATGTAGTGATTAGTGCAACATACTGTTCAAAACATCTGAAGACAGTGTTCAGCTTCATAAAAGATATATATATATGGCAAAACTGTTAACAGGTTGTTAGTGACAGGATAATTGGGAACAAATATCAGGAAGTGATAAGTGGTTAATGTCTAATACTCTGTTTCCTTGTGTATTGATAAGGGACTTTCTATACTTGTCCAGTAATTTGGTATTCCAATTCCACATGGAAGTGACTCAGTTTGTTAAATATTGCTGTACATGGCTGTCTTCATTTTTTTGATCTGTATCAAAGACAAATATTCACATATGTCTTTATTCATACAAACTTGCTTTGAAAATTTGGGTGTGTCTTTAGCCACACAAAGACTGAACGAAATCTCCATTGCATAGGCACACAGAATTTGTAGATGAAACTATACTTTCATTTATTTTTTCCTTGTTTACTTGAATGCAAGATGACTTCTTAATATATGGGAAATTAGTCTTTTAAGACAAGTTTTCTGCACTGTCTGCTTACTGCATTACTCTTCCCCCCCCCCCAAATGAAATTTGAATTACAGGTATATAATTTTGACATGTGGCATTTCCATATTATAAAATTTGTGTACTGTGTTGCAACAAGAAGTGTAAGGTGTGATGTTTAACTGCTAGGTAATTACCAAAACAAACCTTATGGTGAATGGATGGACAAGTACAGTGATCAAGTAGTGCAGTTATATTAACATACAGCATGTGATGGACGTATTTGTAATTATCTCCAGGCAGCAATTTGAATTTTGAAGTGTATTAGATGGGTTCATCATTGAGCTTGTATGAAATTTATCTTTAATACTTCTGTCATAAATTTTATTAACAAATTTAAAGGCATTTATTTCCATTGCTTGTGTTATATAACATTACAAAATTCACTGCATGAACAGCAGGAAAGGAGCTCATGTTGGGGTGAAGATAACACTATGTCAAGTCATATCATGTATATGATGTGCTAAGTACATCTGCAATGGCAAATGCATCATTTGCCATTCAATAAGAATTGTTTAAGTAAAATGCTGTTATGTAGGTGACCCACTTTGTTTCTCCTAACCTAATGGGTAACCTTACCTACAATTCCCATTGTTCATCTGGTACATTGTATAAGATGTACATGAACTGGTCTGAAACACATCGATTATATGATTTGTATTCTGTCTGTATGAATTGGCAGACCCTACTACACGGTGCCACTGATAGTTAAAATAAGCTGTAATTGAGCTTAGAATATTGTAGGTACAGGAAGCACTGAAATGAGACGACAAAGCGACAACATACATTATCAATTTTATATCAATTCAGATTTTTTACTGCAAGCCTGGCATGTAGGAAATATAAGTGCTTAATTTTATTGACAAAAATTGTTTGTTATATTATTTTTTATAATTTTGAATTTTCTTCTTGTAGTTACATGTGACATTATGTATATAATTATTCTTCTTATGTTAAGTCAATACCATGTATTTTGTGCAACAAAGTGTACTGGAATGTAATCATGATATTGTCATGGCATCTGTTTGTACAGAATATACACTATGTCTGAGCGAAAGTAATGTCATCATGGCTTTATCCTGGCAAAGGCGAATGTAGCAAATTTAGATGGAAACAAAGAGAAACGCCATTTAGTAGCATAAGATATACCAGTTGGAAGGCAATTAAAACAGAAGTAACAAATGGTGTACAAGTAAGTAAATGGAAGTGGGACATGTTAATCTTTATAATGTAATCAGCAAGATGTTTATTAATACCCCCTGCATTAGGCCTTTTCTCCTCCCAACATAGTAAAAATGCATTAAATTAGGAGGGACAGAAACATTTCTCCTATTGTAGCAAGATCTTTTTTAATATTTACATTTTAAGAAAACACTTCGCTTGATGCTGGCTTTCTAAATGGAGCACGTGAAGCGTTAGCTGTTGCTACCCATGAGGTGTTGCTACGGATCTCTGTGTCTTTTCAATGACAAACACGTAGATGGCCTCCCTATCAAGGAAATTTGCTGCTGTCATAATGTCTTGCTGTCCAGCAGACCATATCCTTGAGTTCAGATAGCAAACTGCCACCATTTGCTAGCCTCTAGTGTGGTCTTCCAGAGCCTCCATTATGCCCGTATCCATCGCAAAACTCAAAACAAATACTTTTTTTGATGGGTAATGTGTCTTTCTTCAAGCACTTCTTCACCATGTACATTTTACACACTTTATGTTAAAGTGACAGTAATGTCAGTCCCATTGCAGAAGTTCACACTGTTGTCACGTCATGTAGGAGTTGAGTGACATATAGTGCATTGTGTTATCACAAAATATCAGTTGGTCCATAATTATTGTTGGCGACAAGCATACACAATACCACTGTCATATATTTGAGATTCAAGGTTACCATAGTGTTGCTGAGGATTCAGGTCTCCTGGGATATGATGCTGTGCTAAGTGACTGGTTCTTAATGTCTTAAAGTCATTACCATTCCTTCAAAACTTGGGGAGCAACTGGAAAGTAATGTACAAATTAAACATAAAACATAAAGCTTAAAAAATTAAACATACTTATTTTATAAGAAGTTTATATAATGACCTTGAAAGATTTGTTTATCATTTTAAAGTCTTGACGTCTACATATGATTGTGAATAATCACACTATCGGAGTCTCCTTTGACACAATATCATTTCCTCACCAACACCGCTGCAAACTGTAACATTATTGCCATAATCTCTCTTGCAACAATATTATGTCCACATTTCCACATTGCTCACCAACTTAGATGTTCAAAACACCTCTTAATGCGAAATGTACATTCAATAATGTTGTGCTTCTTGTTTCATGGACACATGCTACTTGTTCAGGTCATCTGTCTGTTTGATTTATTTACATGACTAATACATTTCCACACACACTAAAATTAATTTAATTACTCAGAGCAGTCTATTTCAAGTTATCTTGACTCTCCCCGTTGTCTCAGACGTTTAATGAAAGAAACACAAGATTTATTTCGAATACCAATATCTGCTAACAGCGCATTATCATCTTTGAGTTTGCAGCCTTCATGAACAAGCCAGTTGGTATGCCAGACATACCGCCAGCTAATTTTCACTGACGATTGTTGGTAACGTGTCAACTTCAAGGTAAAATAACGACGGACGGCATGTTTGAGATCCATAACAGTGGCACCCTGTTGCTGCACCTGAAGCAAGACACAATTTTTTTTTGCTTTTAAAATGTTTTCAACACTCATAAATTCTACCATTATTTAATCTTCTGCATGAATAAGCAAAATTCAAACATGGAAATACTGTACTGTTAAAAAAATACAGTGACCCTCTGATAATTGACATTGCAACCCAAAAATATAAATTCCAAAGTCTTGAAGAATTGTGTCTTATAAAAATATAAGTGTCTCTTCATAAGTGTAGTTTTAAGAGTATTTGTAAAAGAAATTTGAACTTTGAAGCACACTTAAATATAGAATCAAGACTTTATGTGTCATGTTCCATTTCTCCCCCACTCCACATTTCTACCACTCAAAGTAGACAGGCATATTGCACAGATTTTTCAACATAACACTACAATATTTGTAGAACATATTTCTCTATCATGTATGGACTATGAATGGCCAGAATGAAGCTGTATACAGTCATACACGGTGTGGAAAAATTCCATACCCAAACTTCGTCAGGTGACTATACGTATGTCAGATTTGTCCTTGTAGCACTATGGACTGTCAAATTGGGTCTGACTAAGGTTGGAAATCAAGCAGAACCACTTAAGGATTCTGAAGGGGGGGGGGGGAGTATTTTGTACCAATTCAGAATAGGTGTCCAATCATACAGCCACCAACCTCAATATATACCCGATGACGACGTAGCAAAGACTGATGTATGCTCAAAAATGCCAGGTTCCTGCTGCCTCAACAATACGGACAATAAGATCCTCTTCAGAATCAACTGGAGATGTGTTAATCAGGGCTTTAATGTGGCCCCATGGGAAGAAGACCATTGGTGTGAGGTCCGGTGACCTGGGGGACCAAGCCATTGGCCTGCCCCTTCCAATCCAGCAATTGTAAGTGGCAGTGAGATGTTGATTCTGAGGAGGATCTCATTTCCCTTATCACTGAGGCAGCAACAACCTGCCATTTTTGAATGCACATAACAGTCTATGCTTCATTGATGTCAACTATGTATCGAGGTCAGGAGCTGCATGTTTGACCATTTGCTCTAAATTGGTATGAAATACAGAATGCTTCAGTGGTTTTGCTCAATTTCCATTAAGCGCTGCAAAAACGCATCCCAACATACAGCTCCTTGACAAATCTTTGTTTTGGTCCCCCTGTCACCTCATGAAGTTTGGGCATGGAGTTTTTCTGCACCCTGTATGTATGTGTGTGTGTGTGTATATATATATATATATATATATATATATATATATATATTACATACCAATACCAAGAAATACTCATGTAGGATATGTTCCATTCCCATGGGCCAGATGGAGAGTTAATAGTAACATGGAGAAAGTAATATATAAAAGGACTTTTTTAAAATATTCATTCAATAATAGTAACCTGGTAGTAAATATAGGTAATTCAAATTGGCAACAGAGTCATAATCCAGTGGCCTGTGTATAATAAATAATTTGAGAATGTTTCAAAATGTAACACTCTGGCGAGTGCAGTAACTATTGCAGATGAAGTTCATTACTGAGAATGATATATTATTCTTACAAACACTTGTCCATTGTCTTAGTACAACATATGGGAAAATGGATCTTGTTTCAGCCTCAGGTGAAAGGTGATTACTTATTTACGCAATTATCACAAGGACATTTCTTCTCCACCAGCACAAACAACAAACTGAGAATAGCTCCTTCTATCAGATGCAAATGGGTAGGCACCTCTCCTGTTTCTCAAATTAGAATGAATATAGATCCAGTTTCCAAAGTCCAAAAACCACGTAATCCTGAATATTAATCATATGTCTTTGAAAAGCAAGTCTTTATGTCCAATCCCCAAGCTGCAGTGAATATCATTATTCATTATTTGATTGTAAGACAAAACATAATTACCACAACTGGCATTTCTTCACCATCTTCACGAACAACAAAAACGGTCATTGACTGACCATGCTCAAGGGCAATCTGTGCTTGTACTTCTTCTAATGTAACACCACTTGGAAGGTCAGAAAGTAGTGGATCCTGCTTCAATATAACAGTGAGGGTTTTTCGTGTTATTTCCAGCAGCTCTTGATGACTCAGAACTTCAGGTTCACTCCCAGAAAGCTCATCTTCTTGCATGCTCTTGTCACTTTCCTCCTTAACAGAATTTGACATTGCAAAACTCTGGAATACATATTAATCCATACCATACAATTAATCAAAATATAAATGCAGGCACATGATCAACAAGAATATGCCAAGTATGCTAAACACCTGGCATAAAGGGGTATCCCTGTCATAACCATGCAAGTGGACACTGTGATGACACACATTAACCCTTTGACGCCGGAATTTAGTGGCCGTTCGGCTATTTAAAGGGCTCAGTGCGCGGCCACTTTAGTGGCCATTCGGCTATTTAAAGGGCCCACTGCGCAGCCACTTTAGTGGCTGTTCAGCATTAAAGGGTTAATACATTATACTTCAGATTAGATTTTCAGTCATTACAAAACAATTTTTTTCATTATTCTCTGATTTTACTTTACAATTTAAGTTCAGTAAATATTAAAATCACACTATATAATTTATAAATATTAATATGGGAAGAGTACCAATTAAAGGCGCATTAAACAAACCAAAAAGTCACAAAATTAATTTGATATATTAAAGTCTAACAGATATACAATTAGCATTAATCTGACAGCCAGAGACATGGACGCTGACAAGTAAAACTGAAAAAATGTTAATGACGTGGGAGAGAAAGATATTGAGGAAAATATATGGACCAACAAAGGAGAATGGACAATGCAGAATTAAAACTAATGAAGAATTGAGAACCAAATATAAATCCCAAGATATTGTGACCATAATAAAGATTCAAAGACTAGAGTGGCTTGGACATGTAAGTAGAATAAATGAGACCAGGTCTATAAAGAAGATTTTTGAAGGAAAATTAGAAGGAAGAAGAGGTGGAGGATGACCCAGACTCAGGTGGACAAATGATGTGGATGACGATTTAAGGAAACTCGGTGTGAAATTATGGAGAACGAAAGCAATGAATAGAGAGGAATGGGCATCAAGTATAAAGGAAGCCAAGGCCAAACTGAAAGGGCCGTAGTGCTATAGGAAGAAGAAGAACTAATCTGACAGCAGTTACATTAAATTTCCCTCAAGAAACAAACTGTCATTATTCCACTTCGACCCATTACTGTTACAGACATGAAACCATGTCATAATGGATAAAACATACAAAACAGATTGGCAAAATAAATGCTAACAGATTTTTGGTGGGAAAACCTCTTGGTATGTGGCTACTTTGAACAATATGAAACAGACAAAAGGTTAACAGTGAGGATGGGAAACACATTCAGTGGTGGATTCTGCTGATAGCAGAAGATGAACCTTGGGGGTTCTTCAAACATTAGTTACTGAGCACTGGAAACAAGACACCAAAACAGAATAGTCATATGTGAGAAAAAGTGAAACATAGGAATTTCTTCACACTTCATCGGAAAGTTATCTGACCACCTACACTTGAAAATGAAGACATGTTCCTTCAAAATATCAGGAACCACTTATCCAAAATGCAACGTCACATCCCAGACAGTCAGAATCCTCAATGACACCACTGTGAAAACTCAAAATTTGTAAAAGTTAGTTGTATTTTACAATTTGTGATCAACCCTCCCCAACATTCCGATTGGCTCATGGGAACACCCAGCTTTCTCTTCAGTCAATAATGGGAGCTCTTTCCCAAGGGGTAAAATAGCCACAGCAGGTTATGAATGCATGGAGCTATACCTTCACTCCCCATATATCATTGTGGCATATACAGGGTCAACTTTACTAATCATTTTGCCCATTCATCCCTTTACTGATCTGAATCATATGCTAATTTGCTGCTGGTATGACACTGAAGTATTCTACTGCATTATTGTATCGCTTTTATACCAGGCATAATGTGACCAAAATATGAGACTGATCCTTAATGTCTAACATAAACCACCACAAGGAATATGTTACTTTTCGGTTTGGGAAACTCTTAAGTAAGGTGTTCCGCAGGGCTCTGTTCTGGGTCTCTTGCTGTTTGATATATATCTGAATGACTTTCCAAAAATAATCAATAAACTCTCTCACGCCATATTGTTTGCTGATGATACCAGTATTTTTGTCACATCCACTAATTATATTGAACTAAATCGGAAATTAAACTCCATCCTGCATCATATTTCTAAATGGTTTCAAACAAATCAGTTGGTATTAAATGCAAATAAAGCATATATAATCAAATTTACATCTTTTAAAGAACTGATCTATCCATTAAATATAATACATGTTGATCAAACTCTTGCTGTTGCTGAAACAATCAAATTCTTAGGCTTGCTTGTGGATAGTCACCTACCACAGACGTCTCAAGTAAGTGTATTACCAAAGAAGCTGGGTTCTGCATGTTTTATGATGAGATTATCCTACATACTAAAGACAGGAACATTGAGAATAGCTTACTTTGCACACTTTCAGTCATGAAAAACTATGGTATAATATTTTGGGGTTCATCAAAAACCACATGCAATGTACTTTCAATATGGAAAGTAAATAAAAATCATGCTGGGACTAGGTCCTAGGAGCTCTTGTAGAAGACGGTTTAAGAAATCAGACATACTAACAGTAAAAAGTGTGCATATTTTTGCATGGATGATGTTTGTTGTTAGAAATCCAGACAACTTCCAGACTAACTCCTCAATACATAGTATACAAGCGAGACAAAAAAACCAAATACATTTACCATCTGTGAAATTTTCTTCGATACAAAAGGCTGTTACTTATTCCTCCATAAAAATATTTACAAAATTACTACTAAAAATATCAAAACTTTATATACATACAATTACGTTTAAGTCTGTATTAAGAAAACTCCTTGTAAATAATGTTTTCTACTCAATAGATGAGTTTTTATCGACTGTGACGTTAATTAGCACCTAACTACTTTTAGCTGTGTCTTATTTTTAACTCTAAGAACTATGATGAACTTTTAAATGTATTATACTTTGGATATTGTAAACAGCTACGGATTGCATATTGTAAAATCTTGCGATGCACAGATTTTATATTTATAATTGTACTTTAGCTATACATTTGACTTCTGCTTGTGGAAAGAATTTGTGACTTGTATTGCTAAACTTTGTGATATTTGTGAATGTTCAATACTAAGTCAAGGATATATATCACAATCCAATATTGTTTAGGACCAATTTCATATTCAGGCCGTCACTGAACGGATGATAGATCCGTGAAGTGTTACTGTGTGAATGCACGTATGTATTTCGCGGCGTATCACAACTTACTTATTCTTTATTCATGTATGGGTACTCGACAACACACTCCTTCGTCAGGAAGTAATCTGTGAGGACAACAGCCATTCCAAAGACGATAATCCGTGGTTTTCGCAATTACGTGTGGCGCTTTTGTTTTGTTTGAATAATCATTTTTCGTGAGAATGACAATATCCGTGCTGTTAGATATGGAGCGTGTGTCTGTTTACAATGTTGAAGGTCTGTCATAACTTTGATCCTTCGAGGTATCTTTGTTTTTTGCTCCGTACCACTCGTTATAGCTGTGGCATATTATAAAACACGGCTTGATAAATTTCTTGTCGTTTTTGACAATCCTGCTTGCGTTATGGCAGACGAAGACGAAGTAGATGTTTTGGGAGATTTTAATCTGGAAAATCTGTTATCGAAAGATGATGGCCGATTGTAAGTTTCATTGAACTTATTTTGTATGTTTAGCATTAATGAGCATCATGTTTTGAAGTACTGACAAAGGTGTAAGTTTGACGACTAGTACCTTTTAGCATTTGCCGTGATTGAAACACGTTATTCATGTCGTCTGATTTGAAACCATATACTCGGAATATTTACGTTTACAGGGCATCTTGTTACGATGGAAGTGTTCTTGGATCCCAAGGGTCGGAGTTACTGCATTGTGATTATGGCATAACCCAGCAGTGGTTACTAGAGACTGCAACTCAACCATGTTGGGATACGGGATCAGATGACGCAAAAACTCTTCACCCAGACGATCGGCAACAGTTTGGGTTTTCAACTCCATTATCAACGACGGATCCTTCATCAGCGTCTTCACATCGGATTGATAATGACAGCTGGAGCAACAAGGAAAAAGCTTTATTAGAAAAAGGCTTGGTAAAAATATCTACCACTTATTATAGTGGCTTGCTGCCATAGCATGAGGCATTTGCGTATTAATTTACAGAAATGACGGTGGATATTCAAGTAGTTTTGAATTGTAAACTCCAGAAGAGAAAGAGTTGGCAGTGTCATGTAAAGCTGGTGTACTAATTGCAGGAGTGTATAAAAAGTTGTGCCACGACAAATCATATTGTTACAATGAATTTATATGTGAGAGATTGACTTCAGGTATTATTTGTGTGGGTACTGATTATTCACTAGTCCAAGGCAGCCTACCTGACTTGTTTTCAAATGCTCTCAAAATCCTTTCATTCTGTTGTGACTTGAAGTTGGCCAAACCTGTAAATTACATCACATTACATTTTACATTTCATTGGCCCATCAGTTTACTCCATGGCTGTGGCTGTGAAACCTGTCATATATCATAATTCGTTATTGATAAGCAATTGTGTCATAGTAACACACAGATCACAGTCATGAAACAATAAAATACACAATATGATATGTTCATCAAGCAACCTCAACATTAGATACAGAATATGATTCATCCTTCATAACACAACTACATTTGAGTCACAGACTAGTATAAAAGTTCATAAATACAATAAAAAGATTCATAATATACACATAACCAAAAAAATGCATTTCAATTTTTATGATGTATTTTAATCACACTTTTCTCACCAACATGTTTGGACTGCTGTTGTGGCCATCTTCAGGGTGAAATGATTACAAGAATATAAAGGTCTAGTGTGGTTAGTTGAGTCATCACTCCATAACAATTAAAAAAATTATTATAATTTCAGTTAAAATTATATTAGTTTCAGTTAAAAATTATGTGGGAACACCCCACATATCCAGTAACTGCCTTGCCTCAAGACAGCTCTCTCCACACTCTGCTCCACAAACGGCCCTTTCCAAGCTCCCGGCAACTGATAGTCATTCTCCTGACCAAGGCTAAACACTCTGCCAACTAACCAATGGCAGAGCAGGCAGACCAGCAGACCAATGGGAGCACAGAATAAAAGAGGGCCTCTCCAAGCTACAGCCAGCATTCACAGTAATCTTCAGACTGCTCATCAAGAAGGACTAACATTGTTTGACTGCACTTCTGCACTGCCCGGCATCTAAAGGAGTAACAACACAGCTCAGACCGGGTACACCACAGGTCAGCCGAGGCAATGCCGCTAGCAGCATCTGGCCCGCCTGGGACTCAACGCCGTCTTTCGACACTGCAGCCATCTGCCCAGCTCTACACCACACAACCCACAACACTGTCTCTGCTGGCCATACCCAGCACAGTCGGAGGATCTGCCGCTAACCAGTCCAATCACCAACCAGACCAGCACCAAGCTGCTTCCCCTCACAGCAGCTCTCGAACCAATCCTTTGGTGCAACAGATGCACTTGTAATCACGGCATTCCTGCCACAGTACTCAACACTGTACAACTTAAATGACTACAGTAAATTTCAATATATATGTTGGTGCTGTAGTTGTTAGTTCATAACGAACCTGTAGTATCCCACAATTATAATTTTAACTGCAATTAGAATTTTTTATTTGTTATGGAGTGACGACACAACTAACCACACTGAACGTGTGTATTCTTGTAATAATTCCAGCCTTTGAAACATGTTGGTGAGAAAAGTGTGATTAAAATACATCATAAACATTGAAGTGCATTTTGTTGGTCTTTTTTGTATTATGTGCACGAATAATATACAGACGACGAAATATATTAAAATAAAAAGATTGTTCAATGAAAGGCTTCTTATTGATTTATAAATTGTTTCTTATCTTCCACTATATCTTCGGTACATTTAGATAAAATATTCAAAATATTTATATTTGTATAATACACACCTTTCTGATATGATGCAAGGTTTGTCACTGGTGTATAGAGATGTAACCTTCTTCTTGTACATACAGGGTGATTTGACTTATGGACATTACTGCAGGAGATGATGACCTAGGTCTGTTTGAACAAACAGTTCATAGAGACATGTGTCCAGTTCTGGACAGTTACGGAGTTATGGCCACTTGAAACTTGTAATAGAGGGTAAGGATTATTGAAATAAATGGAACAGAATAATAAACAAGCATAGTAAAGGTAATGTGATCCCATTACAGGCCCGGTGTGGCCCGAAGGGTGGGTAGAGGTATAGCTCTTCTCTTCCATGACCATGGCACTAGAAGTGGGTGAGTGGTCAGCAGCACACCCCAGCCACACTTTACCCCCAGGAAAGACCCGGTACCCATTTTACAGGACGCTGGGTGGGCCCCAGGGCTGGTCTGGATGGGCGGAAAGTCTCGTCCCCACCAGGATTCGATCCCAGACCATCCAACCTGTAGTCAGTCGCTATACCGACTGAGCTACCCGGCCCACAAGCAAGCATAGTACATAATAAATTTTAAGTATAAATTGAACTTAACTTCATGAAATTGCCTTCAGTTTACATTGACCTGTGCTTTAAGCAGGTTTTTTAAAATGCCACTACCAGCCAGAACACGTGCTTCTACTCTGTTGTGAACAGCAGCAGTTGCGAGTTGCAGCTTCTGCTGACTGTTATTGTTCCAGTTGGTTCAAGGTTTCATAGTGTCACTTGCTATGTGCAGTTCACAGTTGGCTGTTCACGACAATTAAAAAACACCCATAATGCATAACAATTGAGAATAGTGCCCATAGTGATATTAACGTTTTTGGTCATAAAGGCCTAGGAAATAATTTCATGCAGTAATGTCCACCAGTCGTGATTCACCCTGTATACTATGTGTCGAGTTATTAAGAGTAAAATATTCCAGAGTATGTGCCAGAAAGTTCATTAAGGGCAATATATATTGAACAGCTACTGGTAGTATTATAATGCTTTGAGAATTGGTCTACATGAACTTTTGGAATTAACCCCTGTAACAATTCTCATGATTTTATTTTGTAATCTCCCTAGAATTACCCCCCAATACTATGCCATGTTTCATTATGGAATGAAGCCATGCATAATAAATCATTTGGGTGTTTCAATATTACTATAATTATACATACATCTAATTGCGCAGCATTCACTGCTTTATTTTGGCAATATGTGCAGAGTATGGTTCTTCCAGTTCATTTGTTTATCTATTTCCAACCCAAGAAACTTTGTTTACATTACGTCTTTAATAAGTTTTTCTATATAGAAACACTGGAAAGATTCATTTTGTAAGTAATTAAGTCAACTTTCATTACTTTTGTTATGTGTAATTCCATGACAAGTCATTCATTGTAAACCATTTACTCACAGAATTCAGTACAGTTACCGATTTAATGTGCAGATCTTGTAGCCTATTACTTGTGAGTAATACATTTGCATCATCTAATTTTCAAGTGAGGCATCCCCATTGTGTTTTTCGATACTTAAAAATGTATGGAATTGACAGGTTAACACAACCTTTTATTGTATAAAATATATATCTAATTTCAAGTATGATATCTCGTACTTGAAAACAATGTCAGTTGTATAGCAAAATACCCTAAAAGTCACAACTTGAAGATGGCTAAAAGGGAAAACTGAAACATGTAGTTGTTGATGACATTTTAAATATCTTTTGGATATATATTTTATACAATACAAAGTTGTGTTAGTCTGTTAATTCTGCACATTTTTAAGTTTTGTTTTATCTACATAAGCATTGGTTTGGAATCTGTATTTATCCCAGGTGGAAATCATTTATGTGTAGGAGGAACAACAAAGGATCCAAAATTCATCATTGGGGAACACCACATTTTATTATTTCTGAATTTTTTTTTATGGGTGGGTGGGGGGGGGGGGGGGAAAATTTTTATTTTTTTGGGGGGTTTTTTGATTTTTTTTTTTTTCTTTTTATAAAGAATTTTAATACATTTGTTTTGTTTTTCATTTT
>Ga0123355_10010706_pt1 | contig 14088 bp, 11 predicted proteins | sample TergutEmb28metaG_3_FD_89872 | JGI IMG/M metagenome (GOLD analysis project Ga0123355, IMG submission 89872) | Embiratermes neotenicus P1 segment gut microbial communities from Petit-Saut dam, French Guiana - Emb289 P1 | ecosystem: Host-associated > Arthropoda: Insects > Digestive system > Gut ... | reverse complement strand
TGCAACAATGTCCACAAGTCGTGAAACACCCGGTGTAAATAGCCGTTTTAACGCTGGTGTATAAAGTACACCGCGCGGGTACTTATGTGATGAGAAGCGGCGCGAGTACTTAAGGGTTAATACTCTTTGACTATCCATGCTTATCAGGCAACAAAAGTCATGTAGTGGTAGCGGAGCCAACTTCCATTAACGGCTGCGAAAATATTCGAAATTGATAGTTTGCGATAGGCGCAGTTGGTAACCATGTACACCTGATCTGTGCTGTACACCGTGCGCCATGGCGTGCACAGATAAACGGAGTGGTGTGTGGTAGCAGATATATGAATCGAAATAATGATAGAGGTTACAGCGAAATTAGTGCGGGGACATGTGTATTTAGCAGGGGAATCAGTTGAATGTTACATTACTTTCTCCAATACTCCAGCGCTTACTCATAAAAGATCTCAGAGTAACAGGTAAGTTATGGAGCAAAGTGTTTTCAGCACCTGACCAAAAGCGTGGGCCCTGCATTGAAAAGTGATGCACTTCTGAGTTCCATAATGTTCGGAAAATATAAAATATATGCATCAGAGGTGCTTTGTTACATAGTCTTACAGCTATAAAACCCAGATTCAATGACAGTATCAACAGTATCCGTCAGGACTATAATGAACACGATCGTCACATTCGATACATGGGCCTTGAATCCGGCAGGAGCATGAGATTTTTCTCTGCTCCAAAATGTCCCCACTGGCCCAGGGGTCGACCCAGTCTCCTAGTCAGTGGATGTCTGTGTTCACTGAAGGTAAAGTGCCTAGTGCATGAGGCTGGCCACTCACCTTCATCTAGTGCTGTGGTTACGAATGAGTGAGCTACACCATCATTCCCACTATGCTGTCATGGCGTGTACAGGGACAAATTTACCTTTTATTTTTACATCCAACTTGCCTACTTGTACTAAGCAGAGAAGCTGTAGCAAAACACAACTTTTGACCTTTGCCATCAAATGCTGCTCAACAACACTAACATCCTGAACTGTGGAGTAGCTTGTAAGAGAAGAGACAGAGATGAAGCTGCACTCAAACAACATGCAAGTAAACCAGGAGAACAAATTCTCCCTAAGAAGACTGTGGAAACCTCACTTCCATCCACTGAAAGAAAAAAGGCAGCAGATGTTCTTATAGAGTGGAATGGTCTTGCCTTTATGAGGGAGGACTACCCAACTTTAATACCGATGTCTACTTGAATACAATTGAACACCATCTACCTTCTATCTCGCAGACAAACCTTATTCTTGTAATATTACTCTATGTTCACAAATCCCACCACCTGTGGCCCTGCAAATGGCCAGTTATCTAACTTGAAACACAGTTTCTGTTGTCTCAGGAATGTCATCTCTGCCAATAATTTTGGCACCCACCTGAACCAAATTGAGTCAGCCTGATTATGAACTCAACATGTTTCTCCAAAACCTTGAAACATACCTATTACAATATTATACAGTGTAAAAACCCAGAATGCCGTCTGAGTGAAACCTCACATGGGAACCTGAAAACTTACACCATGAGTTTGCAGGTTACTGATGATCATTCTGTAGGGTGAATACAGGAAATAACTTTGGGCCCCATTATAAAATGAAAGTAAAGTTGTTTGTATGCCAAGGTAGACTGGGAATGGAAGTATAGCTGTACTTATTCTTAATCTTGAAGTCCCCAGCTGCTTCACATCCACTTCACCCTGGGCAAAGTGCCTGCATTAGCCCCTGAACAAATGGCTGGTTGGGCTTGGAGAAGAGAGAAATCTCTTGGCACTGCCAGGAATTGAACTGCAATTGCAGTCACCCAGCCCATAGCCTAGTAAGTATACCAACTGGGATTTGTGGCTGCCTGGCCCCATCATGTACATTTAGATTAACTGCAACAGAGAGGAGGGGAAATGATGTTCATTAGGTAGTGTCTTACACAGTGAATATGATCAAATGGCACACTGTAGGTTTCATTGATGTCATAGACATATTCATTGGACTGACTACATGAAACAGAATTGTTTACAATTATTAGACCTAATGCAAACTGTTTCAAGCCTTGTAATCATATAGATACAGACTGTTCCTTCTAACACAACATTTTATTGTTCCTTTTAAACACTGCATGTTTCCATTGAAAATGGTTATCATCAGGCATTCTTCTACATTTAGCATTTCAGAGGATCAATAAAATGTTATGTTATACAGAATAGTACTGTATATTCTCAAATCTAATCCTCACCCTTTTTACAGTTTCAGAGGGCTAAAAAATCAGATGTGAATTAGAATCACGTGCGGATTAGATTCGCGGTCGTGAGCTGGATTTTGGAAAAATGATAGAGTCGCTGTATGTGCCATAAGAACAATACAATACAATAATTTATTATTTTATTATTTATAATATTATATAGTATATAATATTTTTAATTTATTATTCATCAGACTCGCCGTCATCACTCATAACTGCATCGTTATCCGTCACCCAGTCACTATCATCTTTATCTTCACCATCATCCTCCCATAGAATGTCATCTTCGGATCAGCTGTGGTGTGTTTGTACCGCTGGCAGTTAAATGGTCACTTCACACATGGCGCATTAGTCAGATAATGGTTAAAGCATTGGTAACATCCAATATTATTCAATCAGCCTGCCTTGTAGGCAAGGGGTGGTTGAAGGAAAGGTGTGGATTACAACCGCGAACTAACTCTTGTTTTTTGTTTAAGAAATCGGCAAAAACTAGTGCGGATAAGATTCGGGTGCGGATTAGATTCGAGAATATACAGTATTTATCTGTGTGATTAATTATACCTAATGATATAGATACCATCATTCGGTTCAGAATCTTTTGTCTTCCAGGTTGCTATCAAAAAATTTAAAGATCAAGATATATACTGTAGAACTATAATTTTGCCTGTTGTTTTGTATGGGTGTGAAACTTGGTCATTGACATTGCGGGAGGAAAGGAAGCTGAGGGTGTTTGAGAACATGGTATTGAGGAGAATATTTGGACCTAGGAGGGACGAGGTAACGAGGGAATGGAGGAGAATGCATAATGAGGAGCTAAATGATTTTTACTCCTCACCAAGTATTGTGCGGGTAATAAAATGGAGAAGAATGAGATGGGCAGTATGCAGACACTGTATGCCACCTTCCGTGAAATATGCACTGTGTCGTACTGTAGAAAATGCTCATTTGTCTTTTTCTTTGAAGCAGACTGTCACCACATTAAATTAAACTCATTGCATCTCTAAAATTATGTGACTTTTGTCATGTTTCTGTGGAACTGCCCTGTTTTGCAGTGATGCCCTTGAAAGCCTTGCCTGGGCAAGCGCACAGATACATTGCCAATGCACCACAAACAGCAAAGTTGTGTATCCAGATGGGAACTTGTTCACTCCAGAGGAGCTGTCAACTGCCAACACAGGTATGTGTTGTCATAACTAACTGATTGAATGACTGACTTATCAGATGACCAGCAATGCATTCATGTGCAATTCCTGTTTCACTTGGTTGTGCCAATGTTGCTAGGTTATGGGGTAACCATTAAGAATCTGGAGGGATTGATATGCCATAGGAAACATATGTTATGCCAATATTTTGAAACTTGTTGACAGTATTAGATGGGTGTGAGAGGTCAACTTCATATTAGATGGGTGTGAGAGGTCAACTTCATACCGTAGCCACTTTTTTTCACTGCCATAAATCCATTTCACATACTCACAGCCTGTTTCCATGTGATGCACTATAGTACTGTCTTCACATCTGTCCTATCTTCAAGACATTTCTGCTCCAAAATTCTGTCACTTTAAGCTGTTCATACCACTACTACTACTAGTAATAGTAGTGGTGTTGGTGGTAGTAATATTAATAGTAGTGGTGGTTATAGTAGTAGTAGTAGTATGGGGATTGTCTTCAATTAACTCCAAGTACATGTGCTATTTACAGCATGTTTGCATTACTAAACTGCCTTCATGTAACTGTGACTAAATATCTACCTAGATCTGACAGATTTTTTATTAGTAAATTATAATATTTCCATGTAAGCTACCTCCTTGTTCTTCAGCTACTTGTTACATAGAAATCCCATTCTCCATTTTCTAGTTTATAAACAACTCAGCATCGTATGTCTGGTAACCTCCTTGTGTAAACCTAGTGAGCACCTTTTTTTAATCCATTTTCTTTCTACTTTTCTCCATTTCCACACCCTTGTTACCAGCCACACAATCCCATTCCCCTTATTCCTAGTACAGCATGCTGTAATGATCCCTTACCCCACCTAAAATCATGTCCTGTTACATTGATAATGAACTCTTTTTCCAACATTTTCACTGCCACGTTCTGCCATCCCATATCATTTACATTTTGATGAACCAGAAAAGCAATTAATGGGAGAAGGGTAATGTGTCAGAAGTTGAGTTTAGGAGTTCAAAGAGGAGCTGGACAGTACTGGATGATCATTTGTGTGTCTGAATCAATAGGACACCACAGCATCCATGTGTGTCAGCATCTGGATTTCACTGCTGTGACACATACTGAAGCACTTCTGCAGCAGTGCTGTTCGGCTTGTATTAGCTATTGAGTATCTGGCGGTTTTTTGACAAGTTCAGTCTGTAGACTTTTCTGCTTAACAATAACTTATCTTTCTGTAGATGTATCATATTTCCCTATTTTCTGGTATCTTTCAAATATGGTCTCAACTGCCTGCATGCATCTGTTATTGTAACGTAGTAAATAATCTTGTTCTGTTTAGATTAAATTTCTAGTTGCCCGCAACACTTCTGATTTCTGTGGAAAAGATGGATATCTTATCAAAATAAGTCTTGCTCCTTTCATGTATGCTGCCTGCCTACACTATTTGTGTGTTAGTTCAGATTATCCATCTTTACCTTCTTCCTCAAAATTTGACCTATGAATTTCAGGATATTGGAATTAGATTCATATGGGAATTATTCTATTCTAAACAGTAATATGTGTCTGATACCATTCATCTGTAAGTCCCAGTTGCTCTTGCAAACCTTATTGCTTCACCTTCCAACACTTCACACCTGTTTTGTAATCCTTTCAGGTTGTCTCCAAGCTAGCTGCATTCTTCTCCAACAGCTTGCAAATATTCCTGCCCTCTTCTTTGTTCTTCATAATAAATTCCATATTCTCCATCTTTTCAGTCATTGTGGATATGGGTTCAGTTTCACCATTGCAGTTAAGAACAACACCAAAGTTGCCAGTGCAAACAACCATGTAGATGTTCCTCTCACTGTTTATACCATGCTTAATGACCATAAGCTGTCATTGACTTTTTCCAAAGGGCCCTGTTCCAGCTCTGTATAACCCTACTTTCACACCCATTTAATGCACCTTCACGTGGGTCTCCTCTCTACCACTCCTGAACTGCAATCCCAGCTTAACCATAGTGCATGTAATTTGTGTTTGTTACTGTGTTCAGATACATCATTCGCACCATGCAGAGGAGAAAGAGGTCATGTTGTGCTGTCCACAAAGCCAAGAATTCTGTTCTGTGACCTCCGTCTTTCTACTGGAGAGAGCAAGTCCTGTGAGTAGCACAGATTGGGTTTTGTTTGCAAGTCACATTTCCCCAAACCTGAATCCTATAAAAATGACAGCGAACCTTATCATCATTACAGTTCCTTCAGCAGCACCAAGCACTCCCAACAACCACAGTGTGGGCATAATAATATGATGTTTGCCTATGGTTAAGGACCTTCCCCATGATTCTGAGGTTAAATAAATACTGAACAGAGGTATCTTGCATAATAATAATAATTCAAAACATTTTTGACAGTTTTTAAAAGAACTTACTGTGTATTTTTTTATTTTAGCATTATTTTAAGTTATCTGTGAGTGCATGCCCTGTCATATTTCAGACCTGTACAGTGAAGTGCTGCCCAGTGAGGCTCCTCCATCATACAGGGGCCAGGCTGTCAAGTACTCCTACAAGATTACAATTGGCATGCAGAGAGTGAACTGTCCTATCAAGCTGCTACGGGTGCCACTCAGGGTGCTTGTTGTGAATGGTCTGTATGTGCCACACAGCAGTATACAGATGTGGTAGATAATTGTCAGCCTTTAGGAGGAATTTATTGCCCTGATCTTCATGGTTTATCTTGTTCCTCTGACACATTTGTTCCGCCCTTCCACTGAAGTTGCATGTCCCTCCATCTGATACTCTTAATCAGACATGTAACCTATCTTTTATCAGTCTACAACACTCTGCTGTCACATTCCAGAAACATCACTGGCATGAGAACTTGAAATACCCTGAAAAATGGAACCTGCCACTTTATGGAATTTAAATTTCAAGACTAATTTTGAATAACATCCATATTGCAAACACTTGATCTAGTCAAAAAATTTCAGTTAAAGTATAAAAATACTTCTCATTCTACATATGAAGAGGTGTTCTGTCAGTTTGCCTTCAAAACGAGGGGCACCGCCATATGCATTGTCTTCTCTTGTTGCTCTAAATTCTTTGTCCTTTGTTGCAGGCTTTCAGGAGGCATCCCTGTGTGGTGACAGTGAAGAACTCTCTCCTAGCAATCCCTTCCTTCAGATTCAACAGAAGGAAATGCCATTTGATATTGTCATGCAGGCTGTCCAGGTAATAATTCACAAGGTACAGACTGTGGTTAGGAGCAGAATAATTACATTGAGGAAAAATGAGGAAATGTTATGTAAAGGAAATTTACACGAAGAGGAATCTCACAGTTTTTAGTGTGGTGGAGTTACATGTAGATTGTATGGTTGAAAAAAGAAATGTTGGTATAAAACTGAGATCTTTGCTCCTCTGGGATTTGACACAATGCAGATTGTTGGTTATTTAATGACATTTCAGGACAACCTGTGGGTCCCATCTTCAAGAGTCAAACAATCCAAGAAGAATCTTGGACTGCTTGACTCTTGAAGATGGGACCAATAGGTTGTCCCATAATGTCAGTAAATAACTATCACTCTATGCTGTGTCACATCCCAGAAGAGTGAAGATATCACTTGCACCACAATGGAATCCTGAAATCATGCTTAGTACAAAAACTTCAGAGGAGGAATAACATGTAGGTGGATGGTGTTTATGTGAACTGGACTGAACGAGCTCTTTACACAACCAAATGGCAGAATTTTCTAACTGTTGTGATGAGCCCTCATGAACTGTAAGAACAGAAGCCCTCATGATTTATAAGAACAGAACAGTTAACTTATATCAGCTGAATGTGGAAACCATTACGTGGGGGCACGTAACTTATGGACTGAGGAGTAAATTTTTTTCTCCTGTGTCATGATGTTATTAAAATTTTCTGTTTTTATAACAACAAAATTCATAGTCATATTACATGTTTTAAATGCTTCCACAGGTATAGGAAATGGTGGTTTACTTGAATTTGAATTGTCCACTTGTGAGAGGTGATTTTGTTCACTAATATCCTTACAGTTTTTGTACTAGGTGCAGATTATTTAAAGATGTCTTCATGCAGCTGTTATTTTCTTTATTCCCAAAGTATCAGAATTTCACAGATACTCATTTAAAGACCCTGCTGAAAAGCTTGTGTAGCTTTCATGAAGCCTACTGGAAAATCCACGTGCCTTTGCCACATTCTTTTATCCAGAAAATGCTGCTGAAAAATACCAGTTCAGCATTAGTGAAGGAATTAAATACCATCAAACACAACTAGTGTATGTTATGTACTTTAGTAACAACAAATATTTTGACCTAATTTGGTCATCTTCAGGCCAACCACACAAAAGTCATAAAAAGTGCTGTTCACAATTGCATTAAAATATTAACAACTGAGACCCCAGTTTTACAATTAAACCAATACATGTTGCTATGTAAAATTTGTTTTGATAATAACTAAAATTATTGAAATATGATTAAAAGAGGATCGGTGTTTTGTTCACCTTGTCACGCAGGAAGCCAGGTAGTGAATGAATGCATGACTAAGCTCTCAGCAATGCCCAGTTTGACATATTTTATTTTTCTGACAGGGATCACATTGAATTGTGGCATTGAGCACAGTAATAAACATGAAACTAGAATCGCAAAAATCACACACCAGTCTCTCAGTAGAATGCAGTAAATTAGCCTTTGTTTCCGTATTGTTTTAACCAATTTGATGAACGTCTCTTTTGGGTTCTTCTCCCCCAGTAATCTCAAGAAGGAATATAAACTCATTCACCTCAGCCCCCAGAAAAACCAAGAGTTGACAAGCATAAACAACTTGGTGATGCAACAGGATGACACTCATGCACACTTGGCTCCAAGTTTTGTAGCACATGTATTTCATACATACTGGCAAATGTCTGAAATGACTAATACCCGAATCTAAGACTTAGAATGAAAGTCAATAAATTTAAAAGGGATCCTAAACTAAGCTGCATAAAAGTGTGTGGGGAAACTTTGTGCATTTGTAGATGTGTGCATTCTTAGGAGTGTGCTTTTTGTTGGAAAGTTTTAGCTGTAAAAGTGTATAAAATACAATGGATAATATGACCAGGAATATACATGGGCATTTACAGAAAAAAACTGTGGCTATTTGTGACTACAATGGAATTTAAAGGCTGGATGATCAACAGTATATATATGTATGTGTGTGTGTGTATGTGTGTACACATACATCATCTACCAATAAAGATTATACATTGTACATAGGTTGTTAGTGAGTTGTATTCCTGACTGCCCATCCCCAAAAATGTCTCTTCATTGTGACAGTGCAACTTTAAGACACACATACCAGCTGTACCACATACATTTGCTAGAGAGGGCCTGAAATAAATGTCATGAAGAAGAAGAAGAGGGAGGAGGAGGAGGAGAACGACAACAAAACAACAACAAACAACTTGACACTGTTGTAAGCACAACCAAATTAAGCCACATGCAGCAGGGACTTAAGATTAAGCCTGTCACAACCACCTGTGTTTCCAATTGTATATGGTGAACACTGCATATATGAGTATAAAATGTGCCGTACTTGCATCCTGTAATCTGGACACAGTTGTGAAGGTTATGATTATGAATGACTTTTAACCAGATGCACATATGTTGAGCCTGTAGTGGCTGTGTGTGAGCTGTATGTGCATGCTGCCATGAATATGACTGCAGTGCTGTGCTTCCACCTAAACTGAGCATAATGAGTCAGTCATACTTCACCTGAACTCGGGTTCATTTCAAACCTGCACTCCTGCTGACAGCTTGAAAACATCTTGTTTCTCATCACTATCACTTATGAACTTCATATATGAGGGTTGTCCCAAAAGTAAGTGTACTGATTTTTTTATTTAAACATCTATTGGACTCACCTGATATTACAAGTTATCTCCTTCAAAGTATGATGACCCTTGGGAAGTTACACAGTGGTTCCGTTTTTTCCACTGATCATAGCAGTACTGGAAGTAATTTTCTGTAAGTGTGAGTAGCTCATCGGTTATAATTTTTTATGTTTTCCATTGTCCCGAAATGATGACCTTTCAACTTTGATTTCAACTTAGGGAAGAGGTAGAAATCGGATGGAGCTAGATCTGAGCTGTAGGGAGGATGTGGAAGTACAGGAATGTTTTTCTTCACCAGAAATTCTCAAATTGAAAGCACCCAATCGTCTGCAATGTCCATTTGGACTCGCTGGACCCGTTTTCGAAGTCATTCCAAGACATCTTTGTAGAAGGCATGATTAACTGTCTGTCCTGGAGGTACAAATTCTTTGTGCACAATGCCACAGCTGTCAAAAAAACAATAATCACAGTTTTCACCCTGGATCTGCTCATGCATGCTTTCTTTGGACGAGAAGAACTTTTTGTGTGCCATTCCGCACTTTGCCGTTTGGTCTCGGGATCGTAGTCAAGCACCCATGATTCATCTCCTGTTATTACTTTATCCAAAAAATCTGGCTCAGTTTCGAGTCTTCCCAGTAAATCCTGACAAATTTCCAATCAGTTCGCTTTTTGCTCCACAGACAAGTTTTTCAGCACTACTTTTGCACAAATTTTTCGCATGTGCAAATGGTCTGTTAGAATCCTATGAACTGCATTTTTATCCAAGCCTGTTTCTTCTGCAATCATCCTGACACTCAATCGTCGATCTTTCGTCATCACAGCTCACACCACTTCCATATTTGATCATTTGTTGACGAGATTGGTTTTCCACAATGAGGGTCATCTTCAGCATTTTCTTGGCCCTCTTTGAAAGCTTTGTGCCAATTAAAAACCATAGTTCTCAATAGACTGGCATCTCCATAAGCTTCGGTTAAAGAAGCAAATGTCTCTGTGGCAATTTGTTGAGTTTCACACAAAATTTGATAGTGTACTGTTGTTCGATATTTTTCTGCATCACAAAACCATACACAAACAGCAGTAGTGCACGACTAACTCAACCAATCCAGTTGAAACAAGTATGAACATGCAGCTAAGATCACTACCAACACGCCGATATACATCAAGGAGGTGCTACATTACCAATTTGTACATAGGAAAATCAGTACACTTAATTTTGGAACCCTCGTATGCAGTATTTAAGAAAGATAGATTTGTCCTTTCTCAGTAACTGTTTCACAGTCATGTGGCAGGCACTGCCCTCCTGTCCTTGAAACAGTGCCATGTGCACTGTACATGAGGTCTCACAGTACAGGAAGTGCTATACATGAAATGATAGTGCCACTCCACTTAGTATTTTCTTGTTGCATATTGCAGAATTTATCGCAATGCTGGTGGTTGAACTGAACTGCTATACTGCTGCTATTATATGGACACTCATGATGAAGGGCCTTTGTTTCATATGCCTGACATAACTGAAGCCAGAATGTCTGTCTGCCTGGCAGTTGCAATTCAGACCGGACATAGCTTCCAAGAGCAACCAACAAAGTACTGGGCAACAGTGGGCCAGTTTTACTTGCCTTTCTATAGCAACATGATGAAGTGAGAGAGATCTGTACATGTCCTATGGTTCTTACACTTCACAGACACCAGTAATGAAATTGTCAAGATGACAAAAATTGTGACGGACCGCAGAAAATGTAATAATAATATTTATTTACTGCAATTGGGTTGTCACCTGGTGGCAGTGAATGTGAAACCTATTTGACATTCTGAACAGGACATTTCCATAATTTTACAACCTTTTCAAACATCTGGCAACAGACATGATCGTTGTCATCTTCAAAGGAAGCATAATTGTCAAAAACTATGTATTCCCAAGAAACACACATTTTGACACAGAGATACACAAAACTTTGCAACTCCACTGGACATACTTATAACATGGAAGTCTATGGGCGGAGGACCAACAGCTCATGGCAGAACACTTTACCCCATCACATGCCACAATCATAGCACTGACGGGGTCTTCTTAAAGACTCTACACCCTAATGGACCCAAGTACAATTTGTAGCACGGTGAACATATATTGTCACAACCCTGTATAATACAGGATAACAGCAGCTGTTCAGAGGCAAACACATACAAACACACTATAAATAGAAGATTTTAATTGCAGAGGATTAAAGTCTGTAACATACAGAATAGCATGCAACAAATATTTTAACCATTGTCAAAATACTGTATGTTTTATATTTTGTGATGCAACCACCGTACCTCAGACAGTAGCTTTGTAAAAGCAGATGGTTTTGAGTAAGGAATGCGAAGTTCTCCCTGAAGTTGGTGGGAGACACACTGAAACATTTAGGAGAAGTATGGTATGGATATGTATTAATATATAATGTGTGTTTTGTTGGTGTAATTGAAGAGACGTTACTGGGCGAGTTTGTAGGCCTTCGCAGCAGTGCCATTGATGTCTCCAATCTTCTGCATTGTGGCACTGCATCTCTAGATGATTAGCGCCTTATACTTCAAAACGGTCCAGTGGTCTGATCTTCAGAGGCTGAAAATTCCATAGATACCTTGACCCTTGAAGATAAGAGCTTCACATGCTCTCAAAATAACAGTCACCAATCACCCAGTGATGGGGCGTAATATCACAGAAGAAAAGAGATTTCAAATATGTTATTTCTTACAGACCCTGACAGCCAAACGGAGCCCTAACTTCTACAACATCACAAAGTCACAGGGGAGAGTGGTGCGGTTCTGCCTGTTCAAGCAGACGTACAAGCTTGGAGAGGACATTGTTGGGACTTTTGACTTCTCAGAAGCAACAGTACCCTGTGTACAGGTAAAACCACTGATGGAAGTTGAGTTTAGTAAATGTGATAACAAAAGTGGAAAATGTACAGAACCTACAGTTGTGCATCATATTTACCTAGCGTTGATAATTCCGTGTGTTTCCTGCCTCACACTGTTGTAATAAAGCAGAAACAACAAATAAGACCTACATAAGGTGATGGTAAACTTAAAAGAGAAACACATGTTTTATTCTGCACAGCACCATGCAGGCACACTGACACGGTCCATGACCATGGTCTCAAAGAGTTCCGAATTGTGTGCAGTGTGTAGACTTAAACATGGCATGCCAGAGTGACTTGATTCAGGGATCAGCTGGCATAGGTAGAAGGGTGGGAGGTGTAAGCAGAATGAAAAGTCTGCATGCACTGGTAGTCCAGCGGCTTCTGCAGTGTTACAGCCCAAGTAGTTCATTGCTGCTGCTACTGCTGGTGTTGTGTTAAAGTACTCAGTGGTGCTGCAGAGTGAGGAGGAAATCGCACCGGGCTGCCGGCGCTGCTCCAAACAGAGCCCAGCAGTGGTCTCATACACAAAGTACCATGAGGTCTGCCTAAGCCTGAAACAGTCACAACTCATCTTGCCCATCCCTCTGCATGTGACTCCAGGCTTCACAACTGATCTGGGTGAGTAATGTAACTCAAAAGAGACATTCCAGACCTGAAACACAGCTTACATTGGCCAACCCACTGCATATGAAATGAGGACTGATGAGTGTTGGGTGAGATTTCTGTCTCATATGCAGTCTTTCTTGAATTTTATAAGGAATAGTAGGCCTATTTAACACATATATCTATGTGTTTGTCCCTTGTAATAAGGAGTAGTAGGTCTGTGTTACAGTTATATATGTGTGTATTCCTGGTAATAAGGAGCAGTGGGACTGTGATACACTTATATCTGTGTATGCCCTGGTAATAAGGAGCAACAGGTCTGTGTTACGTTTACATTTATGTGTATGTCCTTGGTAATAAGGAGCAATAGGTCTGTATTACAGTTATATCAGTGGGTATGTCCCTGGTAATAAGGAGAAAAAGGTCTGTATTACAGTTATATCAATGTGTATGTTCCTGGTAATAAGGAGCGGTAGGTCTTTGTTATGGTTACATCTATGTGTATGTCCCACGTAATAAGGAGCAATAGGTCTGTGTTATGGTTTCATCTATGTGTATGTCCTTGGTAATAAGGAGCAATACGTCTGTGTTACAGTTACATCAATGTGTATGTCCCTGGAAATAAGAAGCAATAGGTCCGTGTTACGGTTACATCAGTGTGTATGTCCCTGGTAATAAGGAGCAGTAGGTCTGTGTTATGGTCACATCTATGTGTATGTCCCTGGTAATAAGGAGCAATATGTCTGTATTATAGTTATATTAATGTGTATGTTCCTGGTAATAAGGCGCAGTAGATCTATGTTATAATTACATCAATGTGTATGTCCCTGGTAATAAGGAGCAGTAGGTCTGTGTTATGGGTACATCTATTTGTATGTCCCTGGTAATAAGGAGCAATAGGTCTGTATTACAGTTATATCAATGTGTATGTCCCTGGTAATAAGGAGCATTAGGTCTGTATTACAGTTATGTCTATGTGTTTGTCCTTGGTAATAAGGAGCAGTAGGTCTGTGTTACAATTATATATACGTACATGTATGTCCCTGGTAATAAGGAGCTGTAGGTCTATATTACAGTTATATCAATGCGTATGTACCTGGTAATAAGGAGCAATAGGTCTGTATTACAGTTATATCTATGTGTTTGTCCCTGGTAATAAGGAGCAGTAGGTCTATGTTACAATTATATATAGTTATGTTTATGTTCCTGGTAATAAGGAGCTATAGGTCTGTATTACAGTTATATCAATGTGTATGTCCCTGGTAATAAGGAGCAATAGGTCTGTATTACAGTTATATCTATGT
>Ga0123355_10010705_pt1 | contig 14089 bp, 8 predicted proteins | sample TergutEmb28metaG_3_FD_89872 | JGI IMG/M metagenome (GOLD analysis project Ga0123355, IMG submission 89872) | Embiratermes neotenicus P1 segment gut microbial communities from Petit-Saut dam, French Guiana - Emb289 P1 | ecosystem: Host-associated > Arthropoda: Insects > Digestive system > Gut ... | reverse complement strand
TCGCAGGACCTTCCGAATACTGACTTCTAGCCAGCAGTCCGGCATCTAAAGTAAAAACAGCAATACACACATAGTACAACAAATACACATAAGATAACAACACACAAGACAACTACAACAATATACACGGTCAACCAGCAACAACTACCCAAAAGACAACTTAAAACTAGCAACAAAACACACGAGACAAATTAGAATTTTACAACACGTACAAAAGTTAAAAACACCCAAGCCAGACAGTACTGTGTACAGTTTCTTGTAATTGTTTTTACAATCATTAATTCACTCACGCTTTCACCCCAGTCCTTCACTTCTCATCACTTACTACTCCTATAAACGGAAAGACTTTTGGGGAAAAAAATATTGAATACAAATTATGTTTTGATAATCTGTATAAGTTTTGTCTGAAACATTTCTCATTGTACAATTAATTGAGCGAGACCTGATCATATTGTGTATTGGTCTTCATGTAAAGTACCTGTTATTCCCATCATATTTTAATAAAACTTGAACTTTCTCGACAGATTTTTGGAAAAGTACTCAAATATCAAATTTCATGAAAATTCGTTCAGTAGGAGCCTACTTTTTTACGTGTGGACGGAAGGACGGACGGACGGACAGAGGGATAGACATGACAAAGCTGATGGTCCTTATTCACAACTTTGTGAACGTGCTTAAAAACTTTTCATTATTTCATTGCTTGCTGTATTCTTAGTTATATTAGAGATTCCATTCAACTTAGGCTACTCTGCTTGATGAATAATTGTTACATTACTTTAGTACATTGTCTTAATAAAGGATTTCTTATTACATTTGATCAACTTTATTTTAAACAATCTTCCGCCACCCGAAACAAATGTCTTATGCAAATGCATTGTGCTCATTCAGGAATGACGAACGGTGAACAAAAAGAATACTACGTAAAACCTTCTGGTCGTGGACGAAAACGAGTATGACCTTTTTCCTCATGAAGGGTAGGCAATTAACCGTGGACGAAAACGGATATGCCCTTCCGTATGGGTAGAGGCAGGGACGGTATTGGTTACTTCATGGCGTTTGGCAGCAACCCAGACAGTAATATAGGTGGATCAGGTGGTAGCAGCCGTAGGTCTGTATAAGCATATGTTTTATTGCTGTTTGGCAGCAACCCAGACATTAGAGTAGGTGGATCAGATGGTTACAGCAGTAGGTCTGTATAAGCATAGGTTTTATTGCTGTTTGGCAGCAACACAGACAGTAGAGTAGGTGTATCAGATGGTTACAGCAGTAGATCTGTATAAGCATATGTTTTATTGTTGTTTATTTAATGAGGGTGTAAATGTGTAAATAGCCCATACTGCACAGCGTCGATTGGTAGGTTGACAGTTATGATTCGGACAGGCTATGGAAGGAAGATGTCCTTACATGTGAGATAAAGTCCGGGAGGGGCTGAAAAATACAATAAAAAAAACTCAGGCAGGTAGTCAGTATCCCAGCCGCATGCAACACGGAGACCTCCCGAATAAAAGATAGAAGCGTTAACGATTGAGTCAACATTCTCCATGACAAGCCTATATTACAATTAATGTTCGTCGTCTTGTTCACATCATGTAGTTGCGCAGGGGAACAGCATAAACCGTCAATATTCGCCCGGATACTTGCGGAAACGAAGTGTAATGAAGTAGTAAAATTATTTATTGCAACAGTCTTATGACGTACAAGCTGCCTGAAATGCTGATAGTTGTGATAACACACATTTATCCACAACTTGACGCTGTTTTGCAACACAGTGATAGCTTCGTATATTAAATGACTACAAAATCGGCAAAGAGCATTAGATATGAATCGCTTTCGCACTAGAAAAATAGTAACATGGTGGCCTAGAAAACGGACTAATACAGACAGACACATGGAAAGATTCTTTATGGACAGTTTTGTGAGGGACAGCATTGTGAAGCAACAAGAAATTACGTAGCGGATTAAGCAATTAAACCGCAATTGAGGCAATTAAAAATGGAGGAAAATTAATGTACCCAATGGAACCCCCTGCTGCTGTTGTGCAAGGCGTCTAATGGCCTGACAGAAATATATGCTGTCTTGACTCAGCACTGAAGGCGGATGTCATTTCCATTCTTTACCTAAGCGGGTATGTGAACTATAAAATTTCCTTTCCCCCCTGACTCTTCGCAAACATCCGCCCTCAGTGTCCCAGTCAGACAGCAGTTGTCCACTTAGTGTAGTTCCTGTGTTGAAACTATATTCTGGTACGATGACTTTTGATGATACTACATACGATGCCAATCTAAAGAGAACTGACTGACGGTGACCCTGTTTTCATTGGCAAGTCACAACATTTCGTATGGTACTGAAGTCTGTCTGCGAACAGATTCAGCGATAAATGAGAAGTAGTAAACAGCAATTTGCTATGCCCTTTTCTTGGTACCGGAAGTTAGCTAATCACATATTGGTAGGAGAAGAAGCTAAATATTCCATATATTATGAGTGCAGCCAAGTAAAAAGCTTATAAAGCAACTTTCTCTACCACATACACAACATGAAGACAAATACGGTACGAGGCGGGCAATGGAATTCAAATCTCTGAAATCGAAGGGTTATAGACGACCGAAAGAAACATAGAGATATGAATTAGAAATATTGAGACCTTCTTAGTGTGTTGTTTAACGAAGATATTTGCTACTTTATATAGCGTCGGTGATGAATGAATTCATGAGTCTGGGATTGAACCAGTGCACCTGACAGGGGAAAAAAGAAGTACTCTTAGAGCGACCTGTCACAGTGCCGCCTTTTCCACCACAAATCCCATATGGACTGGTCTGGGATTGAACCAGGATCTTTGCGGTGAGAGGCCGACGACAAACTGCCCGTGTCACAGCACGGCCCATGACAACTATGACGAAACGGTTGAAGCTGACTGACCTTCGTTTTTGAAATTCTAAATGCCAGTCTGACCTGAAAGTGTTTTGGAAGGAACTGCGTATTACCGTGGCAATGTAAACTTGTTCATAACGATATCGTATCATCCAGCTACTGTATGTTCTGCGCACTCCGAAGTTAAAATGGCTTACTTACAGAACGAACATTTTGCATTGCAGAAAATAAAGTTATGTCTGCTTTATGTGACTGGAAGTTCGCAGTACTACACTACGCATAGTGAAAGATATGGCATGAATGCAGAACCTAAAAACAGGAAATTTCATTAGACTGTGCAAAAGATACCTCGGTTATTTTATAAGCGATAGAGAGTAACGTATTATCAGTCACATCCGGTGGGCAGTTTAACACGAGAATGCCGTTCAGGAAACTGAGCCATATCGGAAATTCAAGGGAAAAACTGACTTTCAAGCCACCTGTTAGTTCTCAGCATATACATTTAAAAAGATAAGAACAAACAACGGTGTTTCTGTCAAATGTTAACACTACGTGTCGGATGACATATGCAACCCTCTGTAACTGATTAGGGAAGTGTAAGTACAAAGACCTTCGTCACATGCACCTGGGACTCAATTCCAGTACTTACTGTACATTCACTGTGACTTTCGCTCTGACCTACACCATACTTGACACGTGCACGGAGACATTTGGCTCACCCTGTATAAGAAGTTTTTGATCAACGAAAGACGAATAGGAAATACGTTCTTGTCTGCTGCTTAAAGGAGATAATACGGATATGAGCTTTTGATGTCTTTCCTGCCTGCAGAACGCTTTGAATGTAGGTAAAATATAATTTCCTGTTTTGAAATTAAATGGTGAATCTTACCATCAGACGCACATCCACAGAATGCGAGTCACCGCTGATAGCAGTTCCAAGTGATCGTTTTAGTGGTTGTGGGAATGTCTTGGAAACTAATTTTGTGGGCTTTACGCGAACTGTTTTTTGATTAACAAATAGAAAAGCTTGATAAAACTGAGCCTGGCGAGTTGCACACTTCTTCAAATTCCATAACTACCCATAACGACAATTTCAAACCGCTTCCTTTAAAGATCTTAAACCTGCGTGTTTTTAAACGTACGTGGCTTCCTTGGGCACTAACGAAAGCACATAAGGTGCATAATTTCATTTCCTGACTAGTCTTTACGAAACTTGGTAAAAAAAAGGCTATTTTTATTCCTATATGCGACATGAAGGCGTATAGATTGTGGAGGTCCAGCTCTAATGATTATTGGTGTCGGAATTAGAAGACGGTAAGTGGTCAGGCTCACGCCTTGGCCCCTGTATGGGATGGACAGAGCATAAAACTAGATATGAACGTTACTGTTATCGGCCCGAGCACCGCATTCTTTAATTTCCTACAGCAGTAACGACAACATGGAGTGGACGCGAAAGTTTGAAACGGGACTGATAGCAGCACCACTAACTTATCTCACTTGTAGGTTCTAAAAACATATGACGACAAAAGTCTCGGGAATATGCACCTTTTGTTACGGTATTATTTTTTGTAGAATATACAGTAATATGATCGTGGCCGTTCGGAAATTTTTTTATCCTTCAGTTTTATGGCGACACGAAGGACTGGAAATATAGAAATTAAATCTGGTAGAGAGATAGCGAGCATGCCTACACATAGTGTCCTAAACCTAGTTTATAAGTAAAAAGCTTCATGTTAGGATTATATTCGACAAATTTACCGGAAAGGTAACTCTGTGGTTAAGCAATACATTCTTCACAAAACGTAATAATTACATGTATAATTTTTTTTAAAGGACCGACATATTCACTTGGATTTATGAATGCAATTTTATTATATACTAATCGCCTATACGTTTCGGCCACTCACGTAATCATCTTCGGGGTGATGAGAACAAGAATACAAATACAATTATAATGTGTCTAAATCACTCCACGGTTATAAATCACATAATTTTCGGTTAAAATATAAGGTTTAAGTAGTAAAATATCGATGAGTATAAAATATCAGAAGTTAAAAGGGTGCTGTATGGAGTATATTTCTGTGGAATCATGTATATAGAAGGTACGTGTGATGTGTTAAGATCCAGATTGGTGAGCGGTGATATAGTCTGCAGAGTGAGCCACTCTGAATGATTATAATTCAATTAAATTCAGTTCCTCATTATTAATATACTGGTACAACAGCTATAAGACCAAATGCAGAGACAGCACAGGAACATAATAAACTACACAAATAAAAAACAACAAATAAAACAAATAAAGAGATAATAAGAAATTACATCTAAAACAGCATTAATACAATTATAATTGTTAAAATAACAACTGTTAAAGAATATTTTTTGATAGTACACTTCTATTCATTTCACTTTATACACATTCAGGCAGGACGATAAATCTAGGCAACAGGAAATCAGACTTCAAGAATTCTAATCCTTTTCCTTTTTGTGTCGTGTTGTCTGGCACAGCTCAGAAGCTTTCAGACAAATCTGTCCTTGTCCAAAATGTACCATTGAATTTCTGAGTACATACAGGACTATTACAGAATATGAAATTGTTTGGGAAACCTTCCGCCTAAGCGAATGAAGGCACTGCATATTCCTGTATCTAAGGCGAGTCAGAGTGCGCCAAACGAATCTCTTTCTTACAAATTTCAAGACACCTAAGAAGTTGCTGAGTGCCGTTGAAAGTATGTTCCAGACGTTGCTTAAAAAAGCATCCGCAAGTAAATTTAACACTTGCCTCTGATTGTCATCCAGCAGTTAATTAAAACTGGCCACCTTATTTACCAGGCTCCAAGGACGTTAAGAAAGAAACAGTACATACAAAAGGATATCGACAGTGTGCGTGACATCTCGTTATGTTCTCTACGAAATAATTTTTTGACTCATTCGGCACAAATCTCGTATATATGTAAACTGTTTTCTTTATAATATATCGCTACTACATGTTTCGTCTTTTATAACAGAGCCATCATCAGGCTAAACCAATGTTTTAAAGAAAAGCCTAGTATCACATCATTCAATTCCAATGTGATAGGGAGACCCCGTACCTTACAACAGTTTGTGTATGTGGTTTATTACATCTTGTTTAAATTAGCAGCTACAGTGATGTGCTTTTTACATTGTGCGTTGTTTAATATTATAGGTTATGTAATTATGTTCCACATACAAAAACAATAATTATAAGGCAAATTCGGTAAGATATTTGTTGTAAATCATCATTCAAACTCAGGACGGTAATTTCAGGGTCGTAAGACACCACTGTTATTCTTTGCTAACAACTCAGATCAGGGGGTCAACTAATCCCCCCCCGCCCCCCCCCCCCCCCCCCCCCCCAAAAGCTAAAGCCGCCATAAAGTCGTTGGCGCCGGAAGGGTGGCACAAAGAAACACTCGGTGTCGAGGCGCCAGCGCACGAAATTTAGTCGCCCGGGCGACCCTGCGCTGGGCCTTCTGCACCCTTCATTTTGGCCCTTATTTTGTAAGTCCATACATCACGGAAGTGCGAGGACTGTAATTCAAAATGTCTGTCTCACTTTCAGCCACAATTGAAACAAATTTATTTTTATTTTTTTTTTTTAATTTAACATTCAATTAAATATTCGTGCTTCTGGAAGGTACTGAAACACTCGTGCTGTTCAAGATGGTGGCATAACATCGTCCAATAAAATGGTATGTGTGTTGACAGAACGTTACAAATGGTGTATCTGCATGCGTGCAGAACGTTGAACATATTTAACGGGCAACCAGGCGCATAACTGTGCAAAAGACATAATGACAATTCTTCATAAACTACATGTGGAAAACCATTGTTTATTTTCCATTGTCATTCTTTTGTACCTGGCAATCCTATAATTTGCAAACGGAATATACGGACGTTCGTCGCAACATATTCCGAGACATGTAATAAATACACTATAAATGTTTTGTTCTTTTTCGCATTTTACAATTCACAAAGCGAACCACCCTTAATTTAGCTGTTACGTTCTATGACGTTATGGCATTTACAGAATTATTAACATAGAATTAATACAACTTTGGCGTGTATGGCAAAAGTACCCTCTCGAGCGAATAAAGAGAAATCTGAATTCGGGGAATGTTTGCTAAAATGAAGTTCGGAACCGTTTATTTTAACGTCTCTCTACCTCATGCATTCAAAACTCTAATATGCAGAACAGAGTAGCATATGTTGCTTGAAGCGGACGTCAGAATATTTTGGACGTTGGTAAAGGAACACAGACTGAGGGTGTTTGAAGTGCAGAAAGAAGTAGTTGAGCCCAAGAGAGAGGAAACAACAGGAAAGTAGAGAAAACTGCGTAACGTTTAGCTTCATAATGTAGCCTGCACCAGCCACAGAACTTTACGAGGAAGGTCATATCAAGAGGGACCAGATGAACGGACTTCTCAGCCATGGCACCAGGTACAAATCCATTTATACCCCTCCTCAGCCATGGCACAAAGTACCAATCCATTTATCCCTCCTCCTCAGCCACGGCACCAGGTACCAATCCATTTATCCCCCCTCCTTAGCCATGGCACCAGGTACGAATCAATTTATCCCCCTTCCTCAGCCATGGCACCAGGTACCAATCCATTTATACCCCTCCTCAGCCATGGCACAAAGTACCAATCCATTTATCCCTCCTCCTCAGCCACGGCACCAGGTACCAATCCATTTATCCCCTCTCCTTAGCCATGGCACCAGGTACGAATCAATTTATCCCCCTTCCTCAGCCATGGCACCAGGTACCAATCCATTTATACCCCTCCTCAGCCATGGCACCAGGTACCAATCCATTTATCTCCCCTCCTCAGCCATAACACCAGGTACCAATCCATTTATCCCCCCCCCCCCTCAACCATAGCACCAGGTACAAATCCATTTATCCTCCCTTCTCAGCCATGGAACCAGTTATCCTAAATCCAGTTATCCCCCCTCACCAGCCATGGCACCAAGTATCCTAAATTCACTTATCCCCTCTTATCAACCATGGTACTAGGTGTCCTAAATCCACTTATCTCCCCTTCTCAGCCATGGCACCAGGTATCCTAAATCCAGTTTTCTCACCTTCTCATCTATGGCAACACATCCCCTCTTTACAGCCATGGCACCAGATATCCTAAATCCACTTATCTCCCCTTCTCAGCCATGGCACCAGGTATCCTAAATCCAGTTTTCTCACCTTCTCATCTATGGCAACACATCCCCTCTTTTCAGCCATGGCACCAGATATCCTAAATCCACTTATCTCCCCTTCTCAGCCATGGCACCAGGTATCCTAAATCCAGTTTTCCCACCTTCTCATCTATGGCAACACTTATCCCCTCTTTTCAACCATGGCACCAGATATCCTAAATCCACTTATCTTCCCTTCTCAGCCATGACACCAGGTATCTTACATCCAGTTATTCCTTCCTTCTCAGCCATGGCACCAGGTATCCTAAATCCTGCAATCCTTCCCTTCTCAGTCATGGCACCAAGTATCTTAAATGCAGTTATCCCTCCCTTCTGAGTCATGGCACCGGGTAACCTGACTGGAACTATCCCTGCTTTCTCAGTCACGGTTTCATATACCTAAATGAAATTATTCCTCTTTTCTCAGCCATGGTACCGGATATCCTGACTGGAGTTATTCATCCCTTCTCAGCCATGTCACCAGATATCCTGATTGGAGTCATCGCGTTCGTATTCATGGCACCAGATATCCTGACTGGAATTATCCCTCCCATTTCAGCCATGGCACCAGATATCACGAATGGACTTCGTGACTTCCCTAGTCCCATCAGCAGAATATCGCCATGGCCACTACGTGCACACACAGTCAATTATCTTGTTCAGTGTTTGCCACACACCCTCTGTAGTTGATACAGCAAAGTTCAAAAGACTACGAATTTACTTGCGTTTCCACTTTCTCCTTTATTTTTAGTATTTATGGAGATATTGTATCCCAAGTCTGTTTGCTTTAAACTTCACATTCTTTCTCATTATTACTAAAGTTTTCTAGTAATATCTCGTATAGCGTGTCCTTGCTTTGTTTAGAGCAATCTACATTAAAAATATCAGGCATACTTAGCGTTTTGTCCTACTTACGAATAGCCATTATCCGTCTGTCCCGTGAACGACACGCAGACTTGCAGTCGAATGACACTGTAATCAAAACACAGAAAATCAACTTTACAGTGTACTAAATGGAAACTGTAAACGGTTTTAATTAAATTTGTAAAGTAGTGTGATGGTAGCCTAATTTGACACGACTGTACTACTTTCAAACCCTGTTCCATGTCTGCTGCTGGAAGTATTGGTATGCATAGCAGTCTTAACAGACGGCTCTGAGTAGCTACCTGTCGTGTGGATATTACTTCTCCTTAACTGAACAGCTACAGAGAAATTTCTGTTACTCCATCCTCTTCCCTTACGTTTTTTTTTTAAAAACCCGACTTCCATCTCCGGATCCGATCTGAATGCAAAACATTTATTCCTTTCATTCAGCCAATAAAGTTTTCTTCGTCTGTGAGTTTCAGTGTACGAACACTGATGTAGTCTAAACAGTGTATGAAAAACGTGTGATTATTTCACGAATTTCTTCTACCGATTGAATGAACAGGCAATACAAACTTCTGTAGCCTCGCAGAGTGAAAGGAATTTAGTGCAAGAAGTGAGAAGCAAAGCCAAAACTGGATAAATGCCTTAGGTCAAAATATACAGTTTAAAATGAAATACGTTACAGTAAGAAGTAACGATTACTTATTAATAAAACAGCCACCAATTATTGTATAATCATATCATGTTAACAAAGCTACATATTTCGACTCAAGATGGACATCATCAGACTCTGTATAAAATATAAAAATGGCTTTCTCGATCGCAAATATGTAGTGTGCTGTTAATGGGTACTGTTATACAAGTGTAGTTGTGATGAAGGTGGCTTTATTAGTTGATTTATTAATCAATCGCTTTCAAGTCAAAAAGATGTCCTTCGTTAAAAAAAATAAGCATTAAAGCTTCATAATTCCATTCGGGAGGCGCCTAGTTCGAATATCGGCCGGAATAATGGTTATAGTAACCGACGTGGTTTGTGGTTTTCCTCATTCTTTTCAATTCATTATTCTTTGTTCACCCTATACTTCCACGCTGTAGTAGAATTTGAAGTATAGCAAAAGCTGTTCGTAATCCACAAATAAACTATTAAATTAGTAAAACTTAACTCAGTGAGTAAAGACTATAAAATCCCTGCGCTTAAAGTCTCTAGTAGGTCTGCTTATTTTTTGTTGGTATCCACCTAACAGATCATACGGTGTCAGAACATATAATACCACAATATTAATCATCACCGCAACGATAACTTCAGGTATCCTAGTAACGAGATTTCTGAAACGTGCCTCTTCCGAAGTTGGGGGCAACTTAGGGAATAACGTCCCAGAATATCGTAATCTTGTCACTGAAAGTGTTGCTGCCCCATGGGGTTCGAGAATTACGAAATTAGACATGGGCCACCATTGTGGACATAAACATGCAGGAACTGACCGAAAGACAAAAATTAAACAGGCTACACAAACTGTATATACTGGCTTCTAAATCGTACATCTGTGTAATGTAAGTTGAGGTTACATGTATGACTGTACGTATAATGTACGTACGCATGTGTTGATGTTTATGCAGCTATGTTTTATTTTACGTAAAAATCCGACTAATGCACTAACATATGTTAACACCACTTTATTCACACTCTTAAACTGCTACATGTTTCAGCCATCAAGGGTTCATCCTCAGGGAGTACTGGTACAATTTGTAAGCATGGTCAACAAAATGCGTGTTCAGATGTAAATGTCAGGTTCAAGAGCAGCGTGCTGGATGCTACATGACAGCTGTCAGAGCGGTATTAACATACATTAGTGCATTAGTCGGATTTTTACGTAAAATGGTGACATCAGTGCGCGGATACGGGCAAGATAAAGAGCATCTATTTATGTATACATGAATATGTGTGTGTGTGTGTTTGTTTGTTTTTGTGTTGTATTGCCGTTTCCAATCTCATACTGAAAGGATGGACATGTTCGTTAAAAAATGGTGACAGAAACCTCAAACGAATTATCCAATTGGTCCTTAATAGGCCAAGACCATCCCTTTTATTTGAAAAAAAAGGACTATCTTCGGAGTCCACAAATTTTCCAATTTTCCAGAAATTTGGGATCCACTTCAAAAGTCTAGGCTGTAGAAGGGTGACTTGACATAAACTCCATACTGAAGACCTACAAAAATTAGGCGCTACCACCGTACAAAATTCAGTCGCCCAGGCTACCTGGCGACCTAACTCACGCCTGTATTCTCCTTACACAGCTAAATGTTACAGTGTTTTATATATCATTATGAAAGGACGGAAGATGTTACATTTATTCGTCCAAATTACGAAAATTTAACTAAATAAATTATATTTCTCTAAACCAGAAACCCAGTTACACCACTGTTTTCGGTATAATTTGTTTTACAATGATGCTTGTACAGCACAAGAAGGAAATCCAGCGCCTCCCATTTCTATTAACCCAGCCCTTGAAACACGCCATTTAAACGAATTGGGTTAGCAAACCAATTTGAGAAACTGGTCAAAATTACATCTATAAAAAAAATTGCATGTTGCAGAATATGATGTCGGTTACATCGATGCTCAACTTATTGAGACTAACGAAGCGCAGACGTTGAATTCTCTTACTATAATACAGAAGTGCCCCTATGTGTGTTCTTTGTTCATGCGTTTCCTTATAGGCTTCAATGTCCATACACTAGGCTCCTATTCAAAGAAAAGTTCCCTATTTACGCGCCGCATTACTGCATACGTACGCGGATCTTTTTGTGTTCGTTACGTGACACTTACCAGAGGCAACGCCACGCTTGTATTTTTTAATTTTCGAAGATAAGTAATACCAAAATGGAGAGTACGTGGACAAAGAACGTGGCAACGACACTTCACTTAATGGAACAGCTACTGATAAGTCCTGAAATAGAATATCTTCGAAAAATACACGACCTTCGATAAGACAGCTTGTACTAGAATATAGAACACCGTCACTATGTCTAGAATTGGCGTTCTTTCCAGTGGTGATAGTTCGTGACTACTGGAGATAAGAGTGTAAACTTTTGTACAAAGGAATACTTATTCAAATACAAAACTCTTATTAACCTTTTGGCGCCTAACGTCGACTATAGTAGTCGTACCGCACTGCTAACCTCTAAATGTTGCATTTAATATATTTATTCAACAAAAACAGGTACAGAATATTTTAAACATAGTATATACTCTCCGTTTTTTCCTCTTCAAAATGCAGTTTGTTTCATAAATCTAACGAATTTGGTTCCTGTATTATTCACATTTTATATACAGAGTGTGCTAAAATTTAAAAAAATAATTCCGGCGCCAAAAGGTTAAAATTCCTTATGTGATCAACATTTCATATGTAAATTTCTGTACATATGTTGGACAAATTTAACGTACTCGGAATATAAGTATAAATTGGACCATGGACCATCAATTTTATATATCAAAATATAAGGCTCCAGTTAGTGTCAGTATAAAGACAAGCACTTTATGAAATTTAGGTGTGGTGCATTCCTCCCACAGCGTGTGGATTTGCGAAAATAAATTATTTTGTTTATTTAGTTTCCGCGACTTTCCTCTTTACAAAAGTAGAAAACGAAACGCTGATGTGTCATGTTTAGCACATACAAGCTAGAGATTTAGATTTTGAAGTGTTTTTTTTATTTCAAGCAAAAGGCGTGTACATGTCTTTGCTTAGTCAAGGGACGCTTTGCTGATTTTAAACGAAATGGTTGAAATTCTAATAGAAGATCTCGCAGCGCTGCAAACTTTTAGGTCTTGTCTCTCGACGTGACAAACCTTCAGTCGCCCACCATCCTATTCTAATACAGGCACAGATAATAATCCACACTTTCAGCGTGTTTACGTTGTCAGATGCCGTGTTTTTGTTCCACTTCAACTTGCACCTGCTTCAAAAAACAACTACAAATACGCAAACATCACTTCTCTGCAGATGCTAATATCAGTCAGTATCTTGATTGCCAAAGATTCCATCAAACAGAGATATTCAAACCCGTACACAGAGGCAGAACACGAAGTTTTATACCAATAAAATCACGCAGATTCGCAAGCTATCGTACTTTAAGGGGCCCTTGTAATAAAACGAGAGCTCAATACTTGGTTGTGGGGAGGCAAGAAGACAAATTAGAAGAATTTATGAGTCACTTCGCTATAGAAACGACTCTTCGATTAAACGTACGCGTAAGAGAGAAAGTTTGTAGCTTCGGCATGGAACACTGACCATCTGCGGCTGTTGTTAGATCATAACTAACGCTTAAAACTTACTTCCCAACTCCAACACATTCCTTTTTCTTGAGGATGCAACGCGTGAACTTTTGCAATGAGAAAGTTTCCTTCAGAATGTAATTTCCTTCGAGCATTTCAGCTGTACATTTTTCTCTCATTTATAAGAATTTAGAGAGATTACGGGCCCTACCATAATTATGTGTATGTTTTCTTGTTCACTTAGCTGCCAGTTAGTAAACTTATTTACTTGTCAGTGCATGGGTAATGTTTCCAATCTGCAGTCGCATGCATAGACGTTAGTGGAGATAATTTTAGTTTCGTTCATTTGTACAGGGAGTTCACTTGAAAAACGAAACCAGAAGCAAGTCAATCTTAACGGCCGCAGAGTTCCTCAAATTATACACATATATATATATATATATATATATATATATAATCGCATGTTAGATTAGGCGTTAGAAATGGCTTTCTTCACCTCGCAGATATTCTTGACAGCTAGTAAACAGATTACTAAATACTGTTTGAAGTTCTTGGGTACAAATGATCGATACTGTGCTGCAAGTTTAATGGCACTTGCATGACACAGACCGCCAGTCATATCGGCGTGTTTACCGTACTTTGTGTCACATAAGCCACACAGTCCAGTTTAGCCTGCTGTAAGATGTGTAAGGCACAATGTAACGTACATTTCCTTTTTTCGTGAATATGCAGTGCAGTTTAACACGCAGGATTTTCTTTCTGGAAATCTATATAAGAAATTAATCGTAAGAGAATGTGTAGTTGGAAATTTAGAATATGGTTACCCGGTGTTTCAGCTCCGTCAAAATAATAATAATAATAATAATA
>Ga0123355_10010704_pt1 | contig 14089 bp, 10 predicted proteins | sample TergutEmb28metaG_3_FD_89872 | JGI IMG/M metagenome (GOLD analysis project Ga0123355, IMG submission 89872) | Embiratermes neotenicus P1 segment gut microbial communities from Petit-Saut dam, French Guiana - Emb289 P1 | ecosystem: Host-associated > Arthropoda: Insects > Digestive system > Gut ... | reverse complement strand
CCGCAGTCAAAATGGTATGTACCGATCCAATGCTTACCCCTACCTTGTCTGCCAGTTCTCGGACAGTGATACAACGGTCCTGCATGACCAAAGTCCGCACTTGGTTGATGACATTGTCATTTCGGCTAGTTGAGGGCCTACTGTGACGTGGTTTGCTGTCCACTGATGTGCTGCCATCTCTGAAGCGGTTGTACCACTCTTTTATTCGTGTGATACTCATGGCATCATCCCTGAAGGCCTCTTGAATCTTTCGAATAGTTTCCACTTGGGTATCGCCAAGCTTTTTGGCAAAATTTGATGCAATACCGCTGCTCGAGTCGTTCCGTCATTTTGCAATAACTGACAATCCGACGAGCGTTCAAAACACTTACACAGTCATTGTCCGACTGCCGGCTACTGACGCTTTCTATAGGCGGGAAAAAATACACGCATGCGCATAAATGTCCCCTCCACATCTACAATGATGGACACTTCCCGTGCTTGATTTGTTTATGCGGGAAAAATTAAGGTCCGATACTTTTTGAACAGACCACATACAACAAGAACTGCATCACAGAATTGTTGGACTCACACTCAACAACATGGGCACATGATCTCCCTATCACACTCACCCCAAACAAGTCACACAAACCTATCCTGAACACACATTACACCTACCATTTTTTCACAAGCTTTCTTTCCATCCATGAAGCCTTTAGGAATAACATTTGGAGTTAACAGTTCATATCTGAAACACAATAAAGAATGTGATTAAAAAAGGCAGTGGAAAACTTGTATATTTACAGTGACTGATGTAAAACTTGCTGACATTTCAAAATAGAATTGTCATGGTTAACATCATTACTGAATCTGGTAAAAAAGAATCCACTGAGAAAACAGTTTTTGCACAAGTGCAACATTTTTTACTATGAAAACAAAATTTAGCAAAATTCAGCAAAATACTGAACCTCAATAACTAAGAAACATTTTGCAAAGACAGCCACATCTCTACTGCAGCACTGCACTTGAAGATTAACCATATGCACAATAGGATTATTGTTAAACCATGAGCAAAGGCTGATGACGCAGGTCAACAGCCAGGACACTATTATGTCTATGCCTCTCAGCAGTCAGACAGGATGAGGTGCTGGGACAGGAATCCACTTTTTACATGCAGAAGCCACAAACACATGACGGATGTCAGAGGACCTTAAGGTCACTTACACTATGATATGAATAGCTGTTGTTACTCAAATTGTCACTAAAACAGGAGCTGTTGCTCATTTTGTAATGTGTAATCTGCACTTCTCTGATCAGTTGCTGTGATGCGCACTGAAAGCTGTCATGTGAAATGACAGGAACTTCATGGAAGTAATTTGTCTACACTAACTAATGTTACTACGCAGATGTACACTTCAAAACTTTTACTGTCAAATGCAGGGTCAAATATTGCTACAAGCCATTTATTTCTGCTATCATCTGCTCCTAACCATAATTGCAAACAGTTCTCATGGCATACACAAATACATATCTCCAATTACATTTCCTTAAAACTATTAGTGAGCAATCTTAAGCCACACCCAAGCACGCATACACCAAAAAAAACTGAAACTACAGTCAAGCGAATACCTTTGCCGGAATTCTTGGAAAGGTATACGGTTGGGGAAGCCCTGTCTGCAGATACGAAGACCTTCCAGAACACCGTTACACCTCAGCTGGTCAAGAACGAGGGGTGCATCGATCTTGCCAGCACGTTTTTCATGGTTCGGTATGATACATCGAACAAAATTTGGGTTGGTGTTTCGAAGTGTCACCATAAGCTTCGACAGCTGTTCCTTGTACAATTGTGATACCGTTCTAAACATGCCCTTCCGGGTCCGAGCACCAAACTGGGTGTCTGTTAGAGCCTGGTGTGCCATGCCCACAATCTCAGCTGCAAACACAAAGCAAAGTGTACTTGTAGCTTATCCAAATACTCCAAAGCAAAATGTACTTGTAGCTTATCCAAATACTCCAATCAGGCTTGTAATGGCTCAGTATACACATCACATAACATGATGAGTGGTGAGTCAAGAACTGGAGAGGATGTAGAAAGCAGAAGTCACCGCCTATATCGAGGTACAGAAGTCCTCAGTCTAACATTGCCCTGAATGACATTGTATTGCTTTGACATGGCCAAGTTTCAGTAACCAAAACTTAGTAACCAAAACTTTTAGGAACATGGCTCAGACTCATATTAATGCTGCCTTTGCTGGCAATAGGGATGATCTTAACAGCCAGACCCTTGGGTATTTTAATTAATTTGTAAAGGGGAAAAAAATTCTGTATTCTACATTATATCACTCCATTTTTAATCTCAACATTAAACGAGAACTCACCATATCGTCCTGGTATGTACCTGGAAAAACTGAAAACAAAAACCTCAGGCACAACAGTCAGTCTGTGAGCTAATATGTGAACCTGGGACCTCCTAAAAATAAAGTTCAAACCAATGAACCATGACATTTTGTCACAATGTATGATATTAATCTATCAGCAGTATTGTGCACAAGTAACTATAATGGCTTTTTTACAGTTATTTGGGAGTAACAATGCTACCAACTTCTTCTTATAAAGCGCTACAACCTATATAAGGTTCTGGCTTCCTCAACCGCTTTCTTCCAACTATCTCTATTCCGTGCTACTTTCTTCCAACTGTGTACATTTATGCTCTTCATATCTTCCAAAACGTAATCTTACCAACATGTTTTAGGTCTTCCAATTGGTGTTTTAGACATGGGTTTCCATCTCTTAACCTTCTGCACAATATTATGCTCAGACATGTGTTCAACATGGCCTAACCAGTTTAATCTTTGTTTCTTAATAAACTCAATTATATTTTGTCCCTTTAATATATCATTTATTTCTTCATTAGTTTTAATTCTCCAGTAGCCATCATCTGTTCTTGTAGGACCAAATATTTTTCTCGTGATCTTTCTTTAAAAAAAAGTGTTATAAAGTTGTAGTTTGACATTTCATGATATTAATTTTGATGAGAATAGTTTTTTGTGAACATGGTAAGCCCTATTTCCTGCTGCTATTCTTTCTTTAATTTCCTCCTCAATAGAGTTGGCAGGATTCACCACTGTTCCTAAGTATTTAAATTAATTTACTTGTTCGGAATGTTCTTCTCCTGTATTTATGTAGGTAGGGTGGATTGTTTTTCTGGTACAAAATAGGTATTTGGTTTTATTGTTGTTTACTATTAGTCCAGCATTTAGCGCCTCATATTTGAGTTTGCAAAAACAATGCTACCAACTGGTAAAATTATATACATCAGTGATAAATGAATGAGTATGGAGCATTGGTAAAATAGATCTGACAGTGGAAAATTAAAGCACTCAGGGAAAAACCAGTTCCGGTTCCACTCTGCCCATCACAAATCCAGTATGGCCTGGCTTGGGATTGAACCCAGGTTTCCACAGTGACAGGAAGGCAACTCACTGCCTGAGCCATGGCACAATCACGCAAACTTCCTGCATAAATACCCACAGAGCAAAACTGTTTTTCAGTAGACAACTGTAAGCTGGTAAATACATGATCATTCAGCACAGCTGGTCACTGGGCTGACCCTGAGTGCAAGGAATCAGTCTCCCACTATGGCACATCTCCCAACATGACAGAACTAAGAAGAATGTAATGAATTAATGATGAATTACATATAACAATTCAACAAATCACAATAAAAGATGGCGAAGAAGTCAGTATATCTCTGCCTAAATTGCAATGTGCACACCATGTGCTGTGGGGCACTGTTAAACTCACACACTGTGTGTGGAAACATTGTCAGTATCTGTACAACACATGGTGTAGGGCATTATAAAACTCACACATTGTGGGTGGGAACACTGTCAGTATCTCTAGGTACACATCACGTGCTGTGGGGCACTGTGAAACTCATATACTGTGTGTAGGAACACTGCCATTATCTGTAGGTGCACACCACATGCTGTGGGGTACTATGAAACTTACGCATTGTGTGTGGGAACTCTGCGAGTGTCTGTAGGTGCACAACACAGGCTGTGGGGCACTGCGAAACTCATACACTGTGTGTGGGAACACAGTATCTGCAGGTACATACCACATGCTATAGAGCTCTGTGAAACTCACACATTGTGTGTGGGAACATTGTCAGTATCTAATGCACACACCACATGCTGTGGGGCACTGTGAAACTCACATATTGTATACTGTGTGGGAACTCGGCCAGTATCTGTAGGTGGACACCACAGGCTGTGGGGCACTGTCAAACACACATTGTGTGTGGGAACATTGTCAGTATCTGTAGGTGCACATCACATGCTGTTGGGCACTATGAAACTCACACATTGTGAGTGGGAACAATGTCAGTATCTGTATGTGCACACCACATGCTGTGGGGCACTGTGACTCACACATCATGTGTGGGAACACTGCCAGTATCTAATGTGCTATGGGGTACTGTGAAATTCATAAGTAATGAGTACCCACACAGCATGTTGTGTGCACAAGGTAACTTAGGTAGCGAACAGTAACTTCTTAGCCACTGCTAAGCCAAGGGGGACTCACCATCCTTCCAGATATGTACAACAAATGGATCCTGAGATGCCTGCAGAAGAGACACCACATTCTCATTCAAGGGATCCATATTCTTCATGAGCCACTTGGCTGCAGAATAGTCTACACGGCCTGCATAATGGATCACGGCGAAGTCTGCCACACCACGGAAGTCTGTCTTGAGGAACTTTGGATGCACACTGTGAGCAAGAATCAGCTTCTCGACGAATGATTTGTCAGTCGCTTTAGGGAACCAGCATTCTTCGTCCAACAGAGCCATAATTCCCATTGGCTATAAAAAACATGAATTATACAAAAAATGATAATAATTTTCAATCCTGATATCAGAAAGTAACTAATAAAGTGTATTAAAAAATTAACACATCTTGTGCCTGTACTGATAAGTTACATCACATGCAGCATCATTATTTTATCTGACAACTATTGGCTGCCACTTCCTGTCAGGTTAAATACTGTATTAGCACAGCCCATTCAGCTGGCTGCCCATACACATAGCACAGGAGCAGCAGAAAGCAACAAATGATAAAAGAAGCACCCGTGCTAGTTCAACAGCTTACTTGAAGGATGTGCTCTGGTATCACAAACATTAAAACACTGAATAAAGGAAAATAATACCACCCAATGAAAAAAAAAAAAAAAAAAAAAAAACTAGCTTCATTAAAACTACAGCAGAATTCTGTTAACCCAATACCCACTGGATTTCCAGATTATCAGATGATTATCTATAGACCTAACTTCTTATATGACTTGAATGTCTGGCATTTGAGAAGGCCCTTCAAATGTCTGTCATTTGCGAAGGTCCTTCAATTGCACTGGATGCCATGAACAATGCTAATTTGTCCTTCCATTTTTTACATCGTACATAGTTGTCAATCCAATGCTCTTCAATTTTCACCACTTTAAAACCTACTTATTTCAAGTTTCTGTGGAATCGTTAAAGTTGCATGTTTCTTCTTGTGAGCAGTAACTTGTTTACTCATGTCTGCAACTTTTGAAGCTATTAATGATAGTTCAAACAAAGAGTAACACATGCCACATACAACACAATGAAAACAGAAACCACAGTAGTAGTAAAAAGACACTGAAAACACTAATACACATTTTGCTGGTGAAATGAAAGTCTAGTAACAGCGTTGAGGCTCTTGTATTTCTGCACACTCCACAAATGTCATCTGTTGGCCAGAATGAGTAATATCAGCTATATCTGAGTAAAACTACCCTCCAAGTACTGCTACAGATCATGCCATAACAAGTGGTGTGACCCATTTGATGCTTGTGATGCCACTAGGGAGTGGGAGAATACCAACTTATAAAACCTTAAAGTATCCTGCTTGGAGACAGTTTGAGCTAGTAGTGTAACACCCAGACAACCTATGATAAAGTCACAGAATCAGAACAAGTACTAAAGTAACAGTTGGTGAAATTTCTGTTTTGGGATTACTTTCCTCAAGTGCCATACTATCAAAAGTGCTGAATTATCAGATACCAGATTAAATAATTTTACCGTATTAGCCTTTTATCATCTAGCCTTGAAATCCCAACATAGACACTGATGGCCTGAGTTATTTTTGTTTTTTAAACACCCATGCCTGCATCTGTGCACAATAGAATTCTTTCCCCTTTTGTCTATAAAGTTACATTCAACAGGACACAGGCAGCATGTTTGGCAGACAGATGTTAAAACAAATTCTGATCCCATAAAACACAGGCATTTCTTCTGCACCACCTTTCTTTTATCATTTTGCATCACGTCTGTCCTCTTTCTCCTTCAATCCTTCAACTTGTTTGTCTTCCTTACTCCCTAATTCTGTTCAATCTCAATTTAAAACACAGAAATGAGTAACACATTTATCAATCAGCACTATTCTGAATTCACAGTTGTCATCTTTGTACACACGTAACAATTAGAAATTTCTACACTGTTGTACACTATACACCCAGTCACAAACTGTGTCACTTACTAACTCTCAAGTACTGTACACACACCACTGTATAGCCCTACATTTTATATTACAAAGTATGATTATTGTCAGTGTCCTGCTTTCTGTCAGCAACCTGCGATGACATCTCAAGTCATTCAGTAAGATGAACACAGAACAGTCCATCTGCAGACAACACAGGGAGGCGTGCTACCACAAGGTGCCAGTTTATACGCAGCAGCTATACACACACGCCAAGAGTGAGAACTGTAACATCCTGTTACATTGCTATGAATCTGAGGAGCTGCTGTCACTCACACCCTCAATATGACAAGAAGTGCCATTGTTATTTTATCATGTGGAACCTGTACCTGCCCCAGCCATTCGTAAGACTGGCAGTGAACACTTTGATGTGAAATAATAGGGACTTGCACAAATAAACCTAATATGCATGGGTGTCACTTGTATTCAAAATATAAACGTAATTATTTTGTACCTCTGCACACACTAGCAAGGTCTGATACTATACACTAGACACAGCACACCAAATGCACTCTGCCAAATCTTAACAAGACAAGCAATGCACATATAATGTAACAATGAGGTGCATTTGCATAATCTTTGCTGCAACAGAAAAGTACTAAGTATTATACATTCTAAGTGTGTGTTTGTAGCCTTACATACCCAGTATGTAAAGTGCAAGTGCCATATTGTATGGTGATCTGTGGCTGTCTAGCACTACCATATTTTTCCACATTATCTCACAAAAAGCATGATTTTTGGGAAATAGTAATTGAATATAAAAGTGTGTTTTGATTTTCCCTACAACATTTGTCTGAAACATTTCTCATTTTAAGAAGAATTCTGTTATATGTTATCATAAGTGTTAACGGATGTTCATGTAAAGTATTCATTATTTGTGTCAGATTCTAAAGAAACTTGAATTTTCTTGACGGATTTTCAAAGAATAGTGACATATCAAATTTCATGAAAATCCATCCAGTGGGAACCCTGAAGTACCATGCAGACAGACAAGACAAAGCTAATAGTCGCCTTTCTGCAATTTTTGAATGTGCCTAAAGAAGTGCAATTGTTCACATAAATACCACATTTGTCCCAAAATATTATATGACCCCCCCTTCAGTATCTTCAGTTTTCAAGACAGTACCTACTACGCTGAATTTGTTAAACTTTGTGCACAGTTTAAAAGTACAATCCCCTCCCTCCAATCTCTCCAGTTTTTAATGGTGACTTAGGAAACAATCCACATCCTCTACTAATGAAAACAGGTAGCTCAGTTGGACAACAGGACAATGCCAGGTGACTTGCCTTGTCAATAAGATCAATGGTTGGTTGGAGATCCAGACCAAAGTCAATAAACTTCCATTCAATGCCCTCACGCTGGTACTCCTCCTGCTCTAGAATGAACATCGTGTGGTTGAAGAGTTGCTGCAGCTTCTCATTCGTGTAGTTGATGCAGAGCTGCTCAAAGGAATTCAACTGCAGACAAACCAAAAGGCACATCAGAACATCACAGCTGTCCTGGAAGTATTACAGTATGTGAAACCTAAACTGCCAGGAAAGTAGCCCATTTCTCCCACAGGATTCAACTGACCTCATTTGATAGAAGAGTCTTAAAGTTCCAACCTCAAGAGTAGCAGGCCTCATACATTCTTGATGTACACACATGCACACACGCACACGTGTGCACGCACACACATGCAAACAAAGAACAATTTCTCTTTGAATACCACCTTTCAGTTCTTGCCAGCAATGTGCACTGTTCACACCAACTCTTGTCTTGTGGTTTTCCCACAAACAACATTTGCACAGATTCCAATCAAGATATCTAGGGAGTCACAATTCACAAGATACCAATCATGATAATACAGTCGGAGGAGTGACTACGCTACAGACTGGATAACCTGGAGTTCAATTCCCAGGAGGGGCACAAAAATACTTCTCTTCTGCAAATGCCCTGAGTAAAGTCAGGGTCAACTCACCCTCCTATTCAGATTCTGAATGCCAAGGCTAATAACCTTCAAGACTCCACCCTATAAAACTGTCTGTATCTCCACATTTCACCCACTGTCAAAGTTACTGTGGTGAAGCATTACAAGAGTGACACAAAACAACTGTTCATTCCTGTAGAAGTCAAAGTGCCATTCAATTTGCAAGTAGTGACAGTAGCAACCAGAAACATGTCATTTCATGTGCTCTGAATGTGTACAATTTGAAACTTGGTTAATATGCATTTCAAAGTAGCAACTAAACCATCCACATGTTAACCCTGAAACATACAGAATTATTACTGCATAAAAATTAGTTTGCACCCTAATTTTTAGCACATCTATCATTTTCTGAGTATGAAGTAAAACAACTAACAGTAAGCAGAACATTCAGGTGGGAAAGCAGTTGCTGCTTCTGGAGGCATAGTCATTTTTATTAGCGGAGCTGAACAGTATGCAAGACAATATCCACTACCATCAGGTTTCTACAATCCACAGACTTTATATCCAGGTTTATAAACAGTTTTATTTAACAGCTAATCCTTCAACCTGTCAGGCACACTCCCCAACATTAAAACATCCCTCCAAGCAATACAGTCTGTACCTTCACCAGATTTTGAATGAGATCACTAATTTCCTCCTAGGAATGTACATACTGTGATGCCAAGACTTTAGACTCAGCCAACAAAACAGTCTCACTATACTATAAAAGCCAACTCACCTCAAATATTTCAAAACCAGCCATATCCAGAATGCCAATAAAAGATGCTCCTTGTCGCTTTGTACGATCAAGCGAGCGGTTGATGCGGTTCACCAGCCACCGGAACATACGTTCATAACAAGCTTTGGCAATAGCCTCCACTGCAAACTCAACCTGTTCTTTTGTCTGGGCCTTGGTAACAAAGTCACGACCAACTTTGATGCGAGGCCTAAGGAATGCCTTGGTCATCTCTGTCACACTCAGACCCAAAAGATGAGCAACCTTCTGTGCGATGGTGTTGTCTGGCAATATGGCTTGGTCAGAGTTACGCTCTTGCTTGAACTTCATATTTCCAAACAGCTGCACTGCTGAGACTGTGCGGAAAATGGCTGTAAAAAATCGGGATGTATTACAAAATGCTGCAATACACTGTGGGGAGTTTCAGTTTGAAATGTTACAGCAAGTGGCTCTTACAGTTATCGCTGTGGTATGAAAGGGGTAGCACAGATATGAGTTATTTTACACATACTGAAAGATATGTATCAACTCCTAACTTTTAATCACAAAATTTGTAAAAAATATTGGCTTGAGGAAGCATGACTCCATGCTCCACAATAAATAACAACACATCAAAGCTACCTTTGTCTGCATTCCATATTTATCAACTGCTGAGGCAATATCCTGCTGCAGACTATCTTATTATAGAGAGTGATTACAAATAATGTTAACATTTGCCAGGTGTAAGATTCTCACAGTGGTGTTGCTAAACAGTCAAGCCTTCCAATATGTGACACTGTGTTGTTGGGCCAGTACTGGTCAACATTTCAACGATTACAATGCCTTTAAAAATATAAGGAATTTCTTGTCCAGTGACAAAGTGACATATCCCAGAAGGCTTGAATCTTCATTGTCAAAACATGCATAGTTTTCTGGTCTAGTCATTTCAGTCCTGAAACATTACATGACAACAAAGCAAATTTTGAGGTTAAGGCTCACTGTGGGCCAGATAGGCATGCCTCAAAGTGACTGTTTGTGCAACAAGAACGTTTAAAAAGCACGTAAGATGACAGTCATGCACCGCATAATGACATTTCAGCCATCAACGGACCATATATGTGGTAAGAAATTTTGGAAACTCTAGATAAGCTGATTGTGGAGTAAAATTACTTGCCAGAGCAAATCTTCAATATGGACGAAACCTCCCTATTCTGGACATGGATGCCTGATAGGATTTTCATCCATACAGAGGCCAAGTCAATGCCAAGTTTCAAGGTTTGTTTCAGTACACTCTATGACGTTTGCATGACTAAACTGCCTAACAACGCATTTTTCAGAATGTATCCCTGCTGTTGAATGACACATGATTTTATATTTTTTAAATTACTCTGCACATGTAAACACAGCAAAAGAAAGCATGATTCAAATCATGTTACAATTTACCAGAAAAATCATCATTTGTCATTCCCATGATGGACATGGCTTTGCATGTGGCATGGAATTCCGCAACATCGTCCACGCCGGGTACTGGAAGATGACCCCCACTGGACAGGAATGTGTATGTCTTTGGATCTTCCAGGATGAACTCCTCTGTAACCACATGACAGCAAGTTTCTCCCTTAGTGGGCAGCACCATACACTCACCATACACTGTGTCCCTAACTCACATCCTCAATTCATTCGAAAACAACCAACAACAATGCTTAACTATAACTTTTTTACATACATGTTTGTTTCAACAAATAGGCAAAATGTAACATAACTATACATAACAATAAAAATATATCAAATCACCACATACATACTACAAGATATAACACAAACCCTGTACATCTGGTACTAATAACTAATACTAAGTCACAGTGCCTACGCTACTTAAGTAAATAAACATACTCCTGCAACTGTGCATCTGCAGATCCACGAAACTGGAAGCTATGTGAGTGCACTTATTATACGCACTTTCTGCAAGCTCTTATGCAAGACTTGAGGGTCTCACAGACACTGATGAAAATTCCAATCTTCCAGAATGTATCACTGGGCAAGTATCTCTTTAACATCTCCCCATGGTACATACTGCTTTCTTCTTCAAGTTCAAGCAATATTTCTTCTTGGACTGCTGGACCCTCAAGATAAAGGCACTATGGCCCTTAAAAACATCACAAACTACAACCCCAGCAAAACAGCATCATTTTACAGACAACCTCACTGCTGCTGCTAAGTATGAGACTGTAGTGAAGTAAAGGGCAATGCCACTGGTGATGCAGTAAAATCATGTGCAATATAGACTGCTTCCACAAGCTGGGCTCAAACCACACACTAGAATCTTAAATGGAGCGAGGAAAGTGAACATTTGCCAAATACTGTCAAACGATTTCAGTGAATAATTTCCCAGAAGAGCTACCAATTGTACAGCACACAGATGAATGGCCATATTCAGAAACCAGGATCTCCACACTATACTTGTTACACATCACAGCAGAGCACAAAAGAAAATCTATTTAAGAAGAGCCACATGTTACCTACAAACATGATTATTACAACTTCCAAACAAGACAAATGTAATGAGAATTCACTAAGTGAATTCTGAACAACCAGCTGAATTGCATCTAGGGCATTAAGAAGTCATAAGACTGGTATGAAAGGTATATATCACGTTCAGAAGTTCACACCAAGCTCTGGGACCCAACCTGACTTCCTTACAGTGAGGAATGAGGGCTCTTTTCCCAGAGGTAAAGCAGCTGGGCACAAAGTTGGCCTCTCACCTGCAGTTGGTGCTGATGTAAAGAATAAGGGGATCTGTAATCCTGCTTCTCTTATATGCCTTCAAAGCATGAGCATGGGCACCATGACCTTTATACAAATAACTACATGCAACAAAACCCTTCCTGGGAAGTCGTTTACTGCTTGGTTATGCCAGTATTCTTCTGCCTTTTCAGGGAGCCCACAGACACATGACCACCTACACAAAACTTAGACAGAACCCTGTCCTGCTGCAGATGAATCCAGTCCACATCCTTACAGTTTGAAGGTTCATTTTTAATACTACTTTCCCATCTCAACATGGAGGTCCCAAGTTGTTTCCTTCCTTTGGATAATATCATTAAATTTTGTATCATCGTCTCTCACATTCCAACTCCTTACTTTTCTGCTCAGGTGATGCCCCAGCCAACAGCTGGTAGAAAATGTGGAACGTTCGTTCATCCTTGGCTTGACGTATGGCACGAGACTTCTCCAGCAAGTAGGTCTCAATGTTTGCTCCCGCAATGTAACCAGAAGCATCGAAGTTGATGCGGATAAATTTACCCTGCAACAATACAGTAGCTACTGACACTGCATGCAGCATGTCAAATGGACAAGAGAAACAGTTCACTTTACAGGCTCAATAAATGTGATGCTCTTCAATTCATTAGCTGCACAGTTCATTAATTTAAAATAAAATACAATGCTTCAAAGCTACTGGTACTAAAGACCACACTACACACACTGGATAGATTCAAGAATTATACCCCCTCATGTATTGTCTTGAGAAAAACATACTGGAGGTACATTCTGAAGCGTTCATATCAATCATATGGCACCAAGTCTTTCCAGTCATCAGCCATGTGAAAATGCAGTTTGTTTTATTGTCTGTGTGATCAGCTCTTTTCACTTTAAGATCTGTGTCACTGTGTGATAAGATGTTTCAATTTGCATTGTGTGTTTCTGACTGTGCAAGCAACTGTGTAAAAGCATGGTTTGTGCCAATACCTGTGCAATCAGTTATGCTAATAATATGCAGTCTGCCTCACTCTGTGTGTGTGATCGGTTCTTTGAACGTGCAGTTCGTGTAATACTCCCAATTACCCACCAACATAATTATTCTTAAAGTACACTTCATTCAATTCACCTAAGCCTATACTTACAAAACGAGAAGAGTTGTCATTCTTAACAGTTTTGGCATTACCAAATGCTTCTAAAATGGGGTTGGCTTGTAGAAGCTGTTGTTCCAGCTCACCCTGAAAGAAACAGCCTGCATTAGCTGGTATCACACACAACACAAAGCACAATGCACTGACACTACACACATTAAACACACTAAACATGCTAAACACCTACACACTCATGAAATAACAGTGTTTCTGTACAATTGCCACTGTCTTCCACAGTTTCAGGACAGGGCAGCAGACTGCAATAAACAGTCACTTAAAAGAGTTAATCTCATGCTAGGGACACGAGTTGGCTAGCCACAGTATTAATGGAAGTATAATTATGCCACTCCTTTGGTTATGCATTTCCTAAATATCATTCCGAAAGCATTAAGGTAAAATCGCACAAATTACATGAAACCTCAGAACCAATCACCAGCATACACAGTACAATCCATTGCATTATCTCTCCCTTTGGCACACACAACCCAGCTTTCTGGACCATGCATCAGTACAAAGCTGACTCCTCTCCTCCATCCAACACCAGCGCTAAGAAGGCATGCATCTCTACTGCCACTCCTTCTTATGACATGGTGATCCAGCAAAGAGACAACTTTACTAGTGAATTAGATTCTGGATTAAGAAAAGTGCACTGACAGCAGCCATCCTGAACGTGGAAGTTGCTATTACTAACAACAGGATTGACTGTGACCCATACACATTAAATGTGCCCCTCTTAGATCTAGCAATGTAACACACACAAATAACAGCTAATGGACCACAAGAATGAACTGCTAATTAGCTTGAACATTTCTCTGCATATCTGGACTCTGTTAACCTTTTGACACCTAACGACGACTATAGTGGTCGTACCGCACCGCTAACTCTAAACGTTGCATTTTATATATTTATTCAACAAATATAGGTACTGAATATTTTAAACATGGTATATACTCTCCGTTTTTTTCCTCTTCAAAATGCAGT
>Ga0123355_10010703_pt1 | contig 14089 bp, 12 predicted proteins | sample TergutEmb28metaG_3_FD_89872 | JGI IMG/M metagenome (GOLD analysis project Ga0123355, IMG submission 89872) | Embiratermes neotenicus P1 segment gut microbial communities from Petit-Saut dam, French Guiana - Emb289 P1 | ecosystem: Host-associated > Arthropoda: Insects > Digestive system > Gut ... | reverse complement strand
TGTTGGGTAGTTATTTTGAAAATGAAGCAGTTTAGTCGCTTTTTTCGTAGGTCATCTCTCAGGAAAGTCCCTGTGAACTGTAACCATTCTATTGTGGCTTATCTACTACTTTTCATCTTTGATTTTATCCAAGAGCCGTTGCATTCTCTCAACTTCTTCCAAATCTGACTCCCCGAACTTATGCCCATGCGCTCTTGACGGCGTGCCCGGTGTATCATGAGCAGACATTTTATCACCTTCCGCTATCTCACTCAAAGTGTGAAACCCTCTGTTATGCCAGTTATTTATGATAGCATCAATGTACTTCCATTGAAGCCCCCCGGTCTTTACTACCGTCTTGTCATAGGCAACTGCGACCACATCCGCACCAAACCCCAATGCAATCCATCCATCAACATACCGCCCCTCAGTCTCCGACAGTTCCCTGTCTTTTATATTCAGAGCCGTCTTTATCTTACCCCTTGCACTCCTGCGTGCGCTCAACTCTTTAATATACTTCTCTGCTGCACCGAGTGTCCTTATACCCTCACGCTCCCAAGTATAAGCAGCTTTTTCTATATATCTGATATTTGGCATACGCCCTTTACTTCGACCACGGCTCTCTGATATACAATGTGTAATAAGCTGTAGGATAACCTCCGGCTCCATTTTCAGATTGTCATAAATTCCGAAAAGACGGAGCAGATCATCATTAGAGAGAATCTTGCCAAGACTGCGCTGTGTCTCATCTATCAGCGCAGAAAACACACTGCCGGATTCCAGCTCTCGCCTCATATCCTCTACCGTCGGCTCTTTATACTGTGACTGCGCATCTGTTATCTCACTGTCGAAACTATGCGCATCTCGTGAAGCTCCGTCAGTGCTTCCCGGTTCATTTAATTTGTCAAATCTTATATTATCTTTCTTATCCTTATTCCCGTCGAGCCTGACAAGCCCAAGGCGTGACAAAAGCTCCATCGACTTAGCAATGCCTCCGGAGCTTCTTCCAAGCGCAGTGGCAGCTTGCTCAAGCGAACTTTCTCCTTGGGTCTTGAGTATGTACAGATACAAAAGTGTCGCATCCCCATCGCCCGCACGTATAAGCTTATCAATAATCTGCCCGGTCAGAGTTACCATCTCGGAACCGGGCAGTGAATACTTCATTTCCACATTTAACCTTTTATTTTCTTAATAAAATCCTTCAGCACATCTTCCATGTCGGGGTTGCCGATTTCTTGAAGCTCGTACTGTACTCGTGTGTACGGTTTGTTGATCTTTATAACACGACCTAGATCTATCGGAGTGGCAATAATCACGCTGTCGCAATCTGTCGCTTCTATTGTCGCTGCCAAGTCACGCATTTGCTCTTCACCGTATCCCATAGCAGGTAGCAGACTTTCGATATCGGGATATGTGGCAAATGTCTCGGCAATCTTGCCTACTGCATATGGCTTCGGATCAACAAGCTCAGCAGCACCGAAGCGCTTGGCTGCAACTACACCTGCACCGATTCTCATATCACCATGAGTCAAGGTCGGACCGTCTTCAACTACAAGAACTCTCTTGCCCTTTATTAGCTCAGAGGCATCAACCGAGATAGTAGAGGCAGCATCAACCACTATAGCTTGCGGGTTGGTGCGCTCTATGCTTTCTCTGACCATGAGGATATTCTCGTAATCTGCACTGTCGATTTTGTTTATAACGACCACATCAGCAAGGCGGAGTGTCACTTCGCCGGGATAGTATGAAAGCTCGTGACCGGGACGATGAGGGTCTGTGACTGTTATCATTAAATCAGGCTTGTAGAATGAAAAGTCATTATTTCCGCCATCCCACAAAATCACATCACAACCATCAGGATCATTCTCTGCCGCACGGAGAATAGCCTCATAATCCACACCTGCGTAGATTACATTGCCTCTTTCGATATGTGGCTCGTATTCTTCCATTTCTTCTATTGTGCAATTATGTTTCTTAAGATCGTCTATAGTGGCGAAACGCTGGACTTTTTGTGCTTCAAGGTCGCCATATGGCATCGGATGGCGAACCGCTATAACTTTAAGCCCTTCTGCCATGAGGATCTCTGCTATGCGACGTGAAGTCTGACTTTTGCCACATCCTGTACGCACCGCACCAACTGCGACGACAGGCTTTGTGCTCTTGAGCATTGTACTCTTGTGACCGAGCATCGAAAATGCCGCTCCTGCCGCATTTACTTTTGCTCCCAGTGACATTACATAGCTATATGGCACATCGCTGTATGAAAATACACATTCATCTGCATCTAGTTCTTTAATTATTTTTTCGAGTTCAAATTGCTCGTAAATTGGGATTCCGTTCGGATATAGCTTGCCTGCAAGTGATGCCGGGTACTTACGCCCCGCTATATCAGGTATCTGTGCTGCGGTAAACGCAACGACATCATAGTCAGGATTGTCTCTGTAAAATACATTGAAATTGTGAAAGTCTCTACCGGCTGCACCGATTATTATTATTCTGCGTTTTGACATTTTGTTCTTCCTCTCTTACAATATTTAACCGCTATAGTATACCAAAAAAGAAGGTGTATTTCAAATATTTTTTAAGCACACTATTGTGAAAATCACCAAAAAATTATTCTACATTTTCTGAATCTTCCGCTTCGGTTTCTTTGCTAAACCTCTTTAGCACATACAGGGCTAACATGATTATCCCCATCACAACAAATATTCCTATCATACCAAACAGCATAATCCTAAGACTCTCTATTATCATTTGACAAATCTCCTTTTATTAAACTCCGCCAATCTAAGTCAGCGGTACAAGACTAAGAATCATGCCACCCGCTATAACACTTGCAATCTGCCCGCCTGCATTTACACCCGCCGCATGCATAAGCAAGAAATTTTGCTTATCCTCAGCAAGCCCCATCTTATGAATCACACGACTACTCATCGGAAACGCCGAAATACCACAAGCACCAATCATCGGATTAATCTTTTCTTTTGCGAAAATATTTATAAACTTCGCAAAAAGCACTCCGCCGATAGTGTTAAAAATAAAGGCGAAAAGACCCAGCCCCAAGATGATAAGCGTTTGCAAAGAAACAAAGTCCCCCGCTCGCATACTTACCGCAATAGTGATACCTAACAGTATCGTTACAAGATTGGCAAGCACATTCTGAGCCGTCTCAGAAAGACTGCCCAGAACCCCGCATTCTCTGATTAAATTGCCGAACATCAGAAACCCGACAAGCCCCACGCTGAGCGGAGCTACAAGTCCTGCAACTATCGTGACGACTATCGGGAACAAAATACGAACCGGCTTTGAAACCTTACCGTGCGCATATGGCATTCTTATGAGACGTTCTTTCTTGGTGGTACAGAGCTTAACAAACGGTGGCTGGATTATCGGAACAAGTGCCATGTAGCTATATGCCGCCACCACTATAGCCCCCATGTACCTTGTATTGAATCTATCTGCAAGGAATATTGAAGTCGGTCCGTCTGCCGTACCGATAGCACCTATCGCCGCCGCATCTTGCAGTGAAAATGTACCGGGGAAAACTGTCCCGACAATTGTAGCGAAAATAATCGTAATAAATATTCCTACCTGTGCCGCCGCTCCGAATGCCAGCAGCTTAGGATTGCTGAGCAGAGGTCCGAAGTCCATCATCGCACCTATGCCGATAAACAGAAGCACAGGAAACAACGCTGTCGCAATCCCCGCACTAAACAGTATACTCAGAGGCCCGCCCTCTGTAACAAACTGCCCATTTACAAGTTCACCAATTGCACCCGAAAACGGCAGGTTGACAAGAATAGCGCCAAATCCCATCGGCAATAGAAGCATTGGTTCCATGTCTTTCTTGATCGCAAGAAAAATAAGTGCTCCACCAATTGCCCACATGACAAGCATTTTTATCAGGTCTACAGGAGACATTAATATAAAATGTTCGAACATTCGTGCAAATATTTCTTCCACTACGTCACTCCCTTTACTCAGACTTATAAACATATGTATCTATTGTCTAAAAGTGATTATACTATACGAAAACACCACTGAGCAAGTGCACAAGTTCACAAATACAAAAGGATAGTTACATTTGACAACAGAAATATCTTGCTAATAGCTGACATTTAGGCTACAATGTGCATGAAAGTTCGCTGTTTGCCCCTGTGGGGTCTCAAGAAATGGCGCAATTAAAATTTGGTGGTGCAATAATGAATATCTGGCATAATGTCAACCCCGATAGAATCAAACCCAATGATTACCTTGGTGTAATCGAGATTTCAGAAGGCTCTAAGACAAAGTATGAACTGGATAAAGAGACAGGTGCACTGATCTTGGATCGAGTCCTTTATACAAGTACGATTTATCCTGCAAACTACGGATTTATCCCCCGCACATTTGCAGATGACAGCGACCCGCTTGATATACTCGTTCTTTGTTCTGAAAGAATTCAGCCTATGGCTCTTGTCAGATGTTATCCTATAGGCGCAATCATCATGACAGACGGCGACTCAAGGGACGAGAAGATAATTTCCATTCCATTTAACGACCCTCTTTACAATGTTTATCATGATATTAACGAGCTCCCGCCACATCTTTTCGAGGAAATGACTCACTTTTTCTCGGTTTACAAGATGCTTGAGCACAAGGAAACTGCGGTTTCGGAAGTTGTGGGCAGGGACGAGGCTGTTAAGTTTGTCGAGCAGGCTATTGAGCATTATAGTGTACAGTTTGGAAAGTACGGTTATTAGTATTCCTCGTTCGAAATAATCGTTAGCTAATAACACACATCAATATATCGCAGACTCAATTATGACCAAAAGCGGCACAAGAGCATATTTGCTCCTGCGCCGCTTTGTTTTTTCTTAATTATAAACCACCCCGCCCTTCGGGCACCCCTCCACGGAGGGGAATTTTGGCATGTGGCTCTTTATTCCCCTCCGTGGAGGGGTGCCACCGATAGGTGGCGGGGTGGTTATACGTTGTTGACATTGTGCGAATACAGGGGGCAAAATTGGTTTTATTTCTTCTCTGCTTGCTTTTCAAGTGACTTGTCCGCAGGCAAGATTATATTAAGAATAATACCGACAATAACTGCAATCGCAACACCGAGACGGTCAAGCGGAAGATTGGTCGCACCTATTGCTATTGTTATCGGATTGCCGAATCTGAGCCCCAGCCCGACGACAAGCATGACAGACACTATTATGCAGTTTTTCATATCTGCCAAGTTTACCTTTTCGTCAACTAAGTTCCTTATACCAACCGAGGCGATCATACCATACAGGATAAATGACGCACCGCCTATGATTGCATCAGGTATGGAGTAAATAAGAGATGCAAATAACGGCGAAAATCCAAGCAAAACCGCATAAATACCTGCCAGTTGCAACACTCTCGGGTCAAACACTTTCGTTATCGTTACAACCCCGACGTTTTCGGAATAAGTAGTCGTAGCAGGCCCGCCTATTCCGCCGCCGATGATGGTTGCAACACCGTCACCGCATAGTGTGCGTACAAGTCCGGGATCATTGATGTAGTCTTTGCCTGATATTCTGCTGAGAATTACCATATCGCCAATGTGCTCTGCAATAGTCGCTAGTGCAAACGGCAACATAATCAATATGCTAATAAGGTCAAATCTCGGCAACATAAATGGCGGAAGTCCGACTATGTCCGTCCCGGCCCTACCGAAATCAAGTATAGCTGACCCTCCGGGATTGGTCATGCCAAAGACAAAATGCATTATCAGAGCTATTACATATGCACCGGCTATTCCCAATAGTATCGGTACGATTTTGGACATTCCTTTTCCCCAAATAGAAAATCCTATTATGATAGCTATGGTTACTACGGCTAAAAAAATGTTGCCCGCTGATTGATTTATCGCAAATGGAGCAAGCATAACACCGATAAGTATGACTGTCGGAGCGGTAACTACCGTCGGCAAGTATTTCATGAAAGTCTTAACGCCTACGATTTTAATAATCAAGGCAAGTACCAAATATAGGAATCCTGCAACCATTATGCCGCCTGTGGCATAGGCGAGCATCTCGGCTTGCTCCATATTTCTTCCGGCAAACGGTCCGGCATCAGGATCTGTAATCAGCCTGATTCCCACCATAAATGCAAAGCTTGATCCGAGGAAAACCGGTGGTGCTTTTTTGGGTCCTGAAATAATGTGAAAAATAATTGTTCCCAAGCCTACTGCGAGTAGTGTAACTTGAACCGATAGTCCTGTTAGAATCGGAACCAAGATTGTCGCCCCAAACATCGCAAAGAGATGCTGAAGCCCCATCAAAGCTCGTCTTCCGTTAGATAACTGAAACTGCATTTTCATCCTCCATAAATTTATTTTTGACCTTGAGATAATATATCACAATGAACTGCTAATGCAAATATAAATCTATAAACTTTCCATAAAAAAAATCTATAAGCCCTTTAAAGAATACACCCACCCCACTCAACAACCGCAAATCCCGTCCTCGCAAACGTCTCCAAAACCTGCTCCTCAATCTCCACAGGCTTATTAAGCGGCTTAAACGCCATAAAAATTCTCAGAACGCTATCAGGCTCAGGCGTGATAACAAGCTCGGCGGAATCGGTATAATCTTTGCCTTGAAATGTGATGAGATTATATGCATTGCTCTGCATTTTCGGAAGCCAATACACGATAAACTCATTGTACTCCTTAGGCATAAGCCCCATAAACGAAAGCTTATCCTGCAAAAATTCGACTGTATCCTCACCTTTTACAACAAAACCCTTACTCAAATCATAATCCGTCTTACGGCTACCTTCCCAAAACAAATACGAATACTCCCTATCATCACGATGATTTATAAGCTTACCATCAGGATGCGCCGTCACACTCCACCCATCATGATACTCAGGATACGTAACTTCCAAAACTCCGTCAAAATTCAGCCTAACAGTTGTCTTAGTCGGCTTCTTAGGATAAAGGTAAATAACAGGCTTGTCGAGAATGTCTCGCGGCGCCAAATACATCAAAGTAAAAATAACAAAACCCACCACTATGATAGTTATTACGAGCATCACAATTTTTCCTAAAACTGCCCTCATAATCAACTTCCCGCTCAAAACATGCACGGAACCTTCGTCACCCTGCGCGCCACGCAAAAACTCATTTTTCGCAAATGCTCTATCGGACATTTCCCGCTTTTTGATATCGTATCGAATAACCGCCCGCTCAAATAATGACTTAAATCTTTTCATAATAGCATCTCCATTCGTATCATAAAAGCCTAATTTACTTCATTGCGATAGCCCCTTTGTCATTACCAAAAACCGAAAACACGTTCCCTATAGCAAATATTCCTCTAACATCATCCTAAACACCCGATACAAAAATACACCCGTGGGTCAGCTTACCCTACTGCATCCCTTTCCCTATAAAGTCTCAGCATGGTGACTATCGATTGCTCACGAGTATAAATTCCCAGTGGGCTGTAAATATTATCCCCTGTCCCCCGCATTGTACCCATGAAATACAAGTTCCTCACTGCCTCAACAGCCCAATATGATATTTGATCTTTATCCCTAAGTTCATAAAAACTAGGCATAATTGCCCGACCACCGACCACTATCTCCAAACTCCCGGCAATCTGTGAGTGCGGAAATTCTTCAGCCATTAAACTCAGAATCCTAAACAGCATAACCGCCGCCTCTTGACGAGTGAGTGTGGCATCAGGGTTGAAATTTCCGCCGCCCACACCCTCTACTACACCCAGATACCCCATCTTCTGCACATTAATATCTGTGGTGTCGTTAAATTCCATACGCCCCGTAATTTCTGCACCTGTTACGGCTTCAAGCATATTCACAGCAAGAGCAGAAAACTCAGCACGGGTTATCGCTTGCGTAAAATTCAATTGCAAATTCTGCGGCACAATGTCCAGATCAATAGCAGAAACTGTTTCATAACCTGCCCAACCTGACGGAGTATCATAGTCGAACTGCTTGCTGTTTACGATTTCGCCATTCCATGTACTAAATGAATAAACTATATTATCACTTGTGATGATGGTCAGAAGTTGCCCTATATTACTTACAAACCTGCTTCTTGTCTGTTCCCAAAGTGCCATTGAAGCCGTAAACGCTACAGTATCCATGTCCATCACAAGGTCACTTATGTAATATGTTCTTATCAAAACTCCATACCTGTCAAAAAATTGCAAAGCTATATCTTGTGATATAGTGGGAATAAATACAAAAGTTCCGGTAAGATCGGCGAAAATAAAGTCTTCTGCAAATACCCTTGGTCCTAAATCAATAGGAAAAATCAATTCTAAAGGCTCTGTGTTACGATACAAACCCATTTGCGGATAATTCTCATCTCCATGCGGATTAAAGACAAATACTTCTCCGTACCGCACTTCTACTATGCTTGGGTACGTGGGAGCAAAGTCATCAGCGAAAGCTGTAACTCCCCCAAACACCATTATTGCTACAAGCAATGTCGCTATAATAGCTTTTCTGTTTCTCGTGATTTTCATATTTTTATACCCCCCTTATTTTAATTATTACAATTCTCTTCATACGCTACTCCCAATTCCGTCCGCCGACAAAAATCCCATATAATTTCTTCCATCTCATCAGGAAAATCATCTACTGTCGAACAAACCGACAATTTATAACCCTCAACAAAAAACTGCTTAAAAAACGGCACAGTAGCCCGATTAACATCTGTCACGGAAATACCGTCATCTGATATTTTAAAGAAAAAAGAATCCAGCGGAACTGACAACCCACGCCCCAACCACTTCATGTAACTCTCTTTAAGCGTCCATAACGAGAAAAAATAATCAATGCGCCGATCCGCATCCTGAGCAAACAAATCCTCACATTCACACTCGCAGAAATAACGCCTTGCAAGCTTCAAATCCACGTCCCTTACCCGCTCAATATCAACCCCCACCTCATGCTCACTAAAAGCACAAACAACAAAATCCCCCGCATGCGAAACATTAAAATAAACCGGAACCCCCTTCACATAAGGCTTCCCATCATCGCTTTTAATAAACTCAATCTCCTCATTTCTAACCGCAAATTCCCTGCACAACGCATAACGCACAATAAGCTCCCCATACAAAGTACGCAAGGAGTCTTCTTTATGCCTAAATCGGAGACATCTTTCTCTATTTTCTTTTGAAATGATTTGCAATAAGCCATCATAAATATCTTGGCTTAATGTCAAGTCAATTTTTGATAAATAAATATGATTTTCATTCATATTCAGACGGTATCACAATGCTGTAGTTATTGCAACAAAAAAAGCATTGTTATATTGTTGTAAAGTTATTTTTCTGATATAATCTAATGAAATTAATTTAGTGTACCACTTTCGAACAGGAGGTCTTGTACCATGACAACATCATTGCCAATCGAGCCATTTGACAAAGAATGGGGTATAGGTGTATCAGGATTAGAGGAAAACCCTTCCCCTTTCCCTCGTGTCAATAGGATACTCCACCGCCTGAAAGCAACTGACAACAGCGCCGACTCGCAAAGAGCCTTAATTTACACTGAAGCAATGGAAAAATACGCCATGTACCCACAAGCGCTAAAATGCGCAATGGCAATGCGTGACATTCTCCAAAAAGTCGAAATAAATATATGGCCCGACGAGCTAATCGTCGGTGAACTCGCCGCCCCGCCAAAGCACGCCCCTATCTACCCGGAATTCTCTATCGACTGGCTCTGTGACGAGCTTGTCAACTCCCCGCTCGACAAGCGAACAAATGATAGGTACGTGATAGACGAGGAAACAATCGGCAAGATCCTCAGCATACAAGACCGCTGGCGTGACAAAACCGTCTCAGAATCAATAATAGCAAGCTATTCCGACGAAGAACAAAAAGGCTCTCATCTCGGTAAAAGCGTTATCTTCGACGGTCTGTTCATATATGCAGGCATCGGGCATGTCTGCGCTGATTACGAAACTCTGCTCCGGGAAGGCTTCGGAGGCATTCGCGCAACAGTCGAGCGCGAAATAAGTTCGCTTGACCCCGCCCTTCCCGAAGACCATGACAAAGCCGTATTTTACAAATCAGCACTCATCGCACTGGAAGGGGCAACAAGCTATATCCGTCGTTATGGCGAGCTTGCTGCAACAATGGCTAAGACCGAGCACGACCCAAAGCGCAGATCCGAGCTTGAGCGCATTTCATCAAACTGCTTGCAAGTTGCCGAAAGCGCTCCCAGAGACTTCTGGGAAGCCATTCAACTATGGCACATTGCAACAAACATGATAATCATAGAAACCAACGGTCACTCCGTCACATATGGTCGATTTGACAAGCTTTTTCATAAATTTTACGAACAAGATACCGCCACAGGCACACTCGCACGTGAGCAAATACAAGAACTTATTGAACTATCTTTTCTAAAAATGCACGAACTCTGCAAAATCAGAGACAAAACCGCTATAGTCTTTTCCAGCGGAACAATAATGGGCGGCACAGCCCTTGATGTCGGCGGAGTTGATGAGGCCGGCAATGATATTACCAATGATTTGAGCTACATGGTGCTTGACGCACACGCACACACGAGAATTCCCAACCCTTGGATGGGAGTGCGCTTGCACAAAGATTCCCCTGAGGAATTTAAAATCAAAACCTTTAACGTGGTTAGAATAGGCACAGGCGAACCTAAAGTGTTTAACGACGAGCCTATGATTAATTCCTTGCTCCGATACGGCAAACCTATCGAGGATGCTCGCAATTACGTAGGTGTCGGCTGTGTCGAACCTGCTGTCCCCGGCAAGACTTACGGCTGGCACGATTCCTCATCTTTTAATATCGCTAAAGTTGTTCAGCTTGCAATTAACCACGGTCGCTGCATAGATTGCGGTTCTGACTGCTCTTATTATGCGAGCTGTGCAGGCGACGGCAGAAGCCTCGGCCCCGATACCGGCGGTCTTGATACATTTAAAGATTTTTCTGAAGTAATCGAATCTTTTGACCACCAGATGAAGCACTGGTGCGACATTATGATTGCAATTATCCAGAAAATAGACAGAGCACACCAGAGACTCAAGCCCCTTCCATACCTTTCACTTCTCATACAAGGCTGCATAGGCAAAGGGCTTGATGTGTCAGCAGGAGGCGCACTATATAACCACAGCGGTCCGCAAGGTGTCGGTATAGGTACCGCAGCAGATAGTCTATCTGTTATAAAGCAAGTCGTGTTTGATGAAAAGCGTGTAGCAGGCACCGAACTTTTAGATGCACTTAAGAATAATTGGGTAGGATACGAACCTCTGCGTGCCCTTGTAAACAGCGATAAAATGCATCACTACGGCAATGACGATGATTATGCCGACGAATTTGCAAAACTTGTCGTCGAAACATACTGTAAGTACGTTGAACATCGTCCTACAGCCCACGGTGGTGACTTTATGCCCGGAATCTACTCCGTATCCAACAATGTCTTACATGGTTACGTCAATGCCGCTACACCCGACGGCAGAGAGGCATATGAACCTGTTTCAGATTGTCTCGGTCCTGTGCACACAAGTATGGCATCACATGACAGAAGCGGCCCGACAGCAGTTGCTAACAGTGTCACTAAATTTGACCATAGCAGAATCGCCAACGGCGTAATTCTAAATTGGAAATTCCCTCCGTCAGCCGTAGCAGGAGAGGTCGGCAGAGATAACCTTATTTCATTTATCGATGCATATTTTGAGCGCAATGGTATGCAGAGCCAGTTTAGCATTGTCAGCCACGAGACAATGATAGCTGCTCAAGAGCGTCCGAATGAATACAAAGACCTTCTTGTCAGAATTGCGGGATATAGCGCATACTTCGTCGAACTCAGCCGTGAACTTCAAAATGATTTGATTAGCCGAACAGAGATGTCTTTTGATTAGTCTCCCGCAGGGTCATAATTTTATTAGTCGAACAGGGATATCCTTTGACTAACAGGTTGAGCGGTGTGTACCCAACATGTTGCGGTATTATTGATTTATCAAACCGTATTTTGCCAAACCGTATTTTGTAGGGGACGCTGTCCTCAGCGTCCCTTAATTCAGCAGGAAAGGAACAAACACTTGGAACAAAAAGGTCTAATAGTCAACATTCAACGTTTCACAATACATGACGGTCCCGGCATCAGAACAGAAATATTTTTCAAAGGCTGTCCGCTGAGCTGCAAATGGTGCAGCAATCCCGAAAGCTTATCAATGGACTATGAACTTGGAATATATCCCGACAAATGCATCGGCACGGACAAATGCAACTTCTGCGTAAAAGCTTGCCCGCAACAAGATACACCTCTCACCTTTGCAAACAATCTCTTATCAACCATCGAACGAAAAAAATGTCTCGATGGTTGCAACACTTGCACAGATGCATGCCCCTCATCAGCCATTATCCGCTGGGGTAAAGAGATGACCGTCGATGAGCTTATGAAAGTCATCTTGGCTGACAGGAGCTATTATCTAAAATCTGACGGCGGCGTGACACTTTCAGGCGGTGAAGTCATGCTACAATGGGAATTTGCGCGCAGATTACTCAGTGTCTGCAAGGAACACGATATTCATACATGCGTTGAATCTGCGCTCCATTGCGGGCGTGAACAGATGGAAGCGGTCTATGATTTTACCGATATGGTCATCAGCGATATAAAGCACATGGATAGCAAAATGCATAAAATTTACACAGGCGTAGGCAATGAGCTTATTTTAGATAATCTAAAGCGAACGGCTGAGCTTAACAAGAAAATGATTGTCAGAATCCCTGTTGTCCCGGACCACAATGACAGCGATGAAAATATTGTTGCCACCGGGAATTTTATCAAAAAAGAGCTGAATAACAAAGTTATCCAACTCCAATTATTGCCATACAGAAAACTTGGCACAGAAAAATATGCAAGCCTCAATCAGGACTATCCTATGGGTAATGACTACATGCCGCAGGAGCGTGAAGTCTGGGAAACAAACCTACTTCGGCTCACTGCTCTACTGTGCGATACGGGCGTACCCGCCGTCGCAGGGAGTAATGTTAAGTATACGGTGTGATTTAAGCTGAGAGTGGTCGAACCCTCTCTGCTTAAGTCTAATAACTCATAAATGCAACAGCATCTCTAATATCTGCTGCCCCTGTATCGAGACTATTGCAATGACATACCCATGTATTATGTTGCTGGTCTCGATAGTGATACGTCTCGCCTATTTTCACAAAAGCACCGAGATATTGATCATTGCGGACGATCTTGTAAGAATCACCTTCGCTCTTGACAAGGTCGTCCATCGTTAGATTCTTGATTGAATGGCTTCTGTCAGTCATTAAGAATTCTCCTTAGCATACGATTCGATCTAGCCTTTCGTTACCTCTAGCAATATTTTCACCCTATGTTTTAACGCTTGACAGAGAAATACTCGACGTTCTTCATTTATACGCAAATTGCTCAATAAAATTTGTTCAAATACATCTTCTATGCCGTTAAGCGCAGATATATCAAGCCAATCAAAAGTGGTAACAAGTTTGATTTGTTCCGTATGACTATCACAAAAAGGCTTGCTCGGGGTTTGCTTACCGTTATGCCCGAAAGTAAGGTGATCATGCCATAGGCTTGTTCCGCTATCAAAAATTGGTCCAAAACCAATCCACTTAAGCGTTTCCGCATTTCTTATCGCTCCGAAATTATTCAAATGCCTATCTTCGTTGACAATAAGATAGTCTAGAGTCAACATTCTATCAAGATTAGCCTGAGTATCAACAATCCCAAGGGTATCACAGCAATCAACGAAATGCTGATATACCGACGTTTCTTCATTCTTTTCTTTTGTCAACGCAATTTGGTGTGCGCTTACGAGTTCGGTTTGCTGTGTTATAAAGTTTTCGCATATAGAATAAGGCAGTTCTTCTTCCCAAATTACATCATATGAGACGTGGGGGATGCCAAGCCTTTTGCATATTTCCGTTGCCATTTTTTCGTTTTGTGGCTCTTGCTGAAAAGGATTGCTGCCACTTTTTACTAACATTCTTTTATCATCGGAGATTTTCCATTTTTTCCGAAGCCAGCCGTCAGATGTATTGTCGGGGGACATCAAATCAAGTTTTTTCCCATTTGATTTTATGCCAAACAGAGCATT
>Ga0123355_10010702_pt1 | contig 14089 bp, 12 predicted proteins | sample TergutEmb28metaG_3_FD_89872 | JGI IMG/M metagenome (GOLD analysis project Ga0123355, IMG submission 89872) | Embiratermes neotenicus P1 segment gut microbial communities from Petit-Saut dam, French Guiana - Emb289 P1 | ecosystem: Host-associated > Arthropoda: Insects > Digestive system > Gut ... | reverse complement strand
GGCACTTTTCCCCCGTTTTAAACAAAAAAAAATTGGATACCGCCTGGGGGTGTTTCGTGCTTCCCTTTTTTTTGTGAGGGTTTGTAACACGTCTTTGCACGTCAGGGACCTACCTTAACCTGGGGGACCGCAAAGGCCTGCTGAATTTTTCCATGTGTTTTGGTGGCACTGTTACTGAGTTTAACACAAAAAAAGATGGCATACCGCTGAGGGATATTCCGTGCTTCCATTTTCGTGATGAGGTTTGCAAACACGTCTTGACACGTCAGGCACCTACTCTACAGTGAGTCACTGCAAAGGCATGCCACTGCAAGTCGGGATAGAGGAAGGCTCAAGGTAATCGGCTGTCTGTGTTGGCAGGCTGCAGTACTGCCAGTAGAGCAAGAAAAAAATTAGTCTCATTACTTTACTGTCAGACCTCATATAATGGCATCCTATATAAAAATAAATTTCATTTTGTAACATGCAACAGAAGAAACTGACTTAAAAGTAAATAAAACAAGAAAACCCTGGGCCTTACAATATGCAACAAGTTCACCATTCATGGTGAAAGCCTTTCATACACCCAGCCACAGTCACCCTGATGTAACAGGATTCCATCCGGTTCATCCCCAGTCTTCTGCCTTCTGAATCGAATCCTATCATGCATTCGATTAGTCTGACCCTGCCAGAACTCTATGACTTCAGGTACCACCAGGTAGCCTCCCCTATAAGAGAGCATCTATTACTATTTAGGGTACAATTTCTGTGCTATACTATGCAGCTATTTATGCCTAGCATTAAGAAAATGCATCTGAGAGGATGTAAAACTTTTGTCTCTCATACTACATGAAGGGCAATGATTACCATATTTACCCAAATATAAGATGACAAATTTTTCCTAATTCACTATCTAAAAAATCCAAGGTAACCTTATAATCCCACATGAAGTTCAACATGTTTGATACAATAATTTTCCTGAAGACTGCACAGGAGTATCGTCTTACATTAGGGTAGATGCAGTGTTATGGTTATCAAATCAAAGATGGGTGGGACATATAACATGCAAGATATTGGTTGCGAAACACGAACAGAGAAACCACTTGCAGAACCTTGGCATAGATAAGACAGTCATATATAAACAGATCTTAAAATAGGGTGAGTGTGGACTGAATCCATGTTGCACAGGATATGGACCAGTAATGGACACCTGTGAACACTGCAATAAAAATCCACTGAAAATGTGCACCTGGTGGTTCAACTGTCCTTGCCATACAATACCTAATTCAAAAAAATCTGTAAAAGGAAATCAGTTTCAGAAATCCTGTTCTCCGTCTCGAGGTAAAAATCAGAATCTGAACCCTAACTAAGTTAAATAACACCTGACTGAGCCATATAAAATTCGGAATATGGCAGGTTCATACAGTAAAGAATCCTTGGATTCCACAAAAGGCACAAAAACTCTGCACTAGATCAGTGTCTCCTAGCTTGGAACTCTACTCCATGGGGTTTTATTGTACTGCAAACCATTACTTCATTCTCAAGCAAATAAAGTTAGTTCACATGACCAACATCATGTTTCCTTACGCAGTAACCAACAATGGTAATACAGCATTCAGACAACATATGTAGTTAGACGCGGCACTTACCAGTGTTTGGGCCGAGGAACCTCTTTCGATCCATCCTCATACTGCTCCATCATTACTGCCTCTCTCTTGATAAGAACATCTCTACTGGCAATAGGCTTGCTCTGCTCACTCACCACAGCACCAATCTGGCTTGGTACGGGTCTCGAGTGGAAATACTCATCTGATTTGGAGTCCGATATTTTCTCTACATAACCTTCCACACGAACCTTGAGTGAAGACAAAGTAACAGATGAAGCAAAACCTCTCTAACACAATCAGATTAGTGGATTACTGGGATGCAACAATGAGTAGCTTTGTAGGTAAAAACCATCTCCTAGAAACCTGCTGCTCCTGTCTTCTGCCTTGAAGAGGTTTCTCTAGAATGTCTGCAGTTATATAACAAATTGCATTCCATCACAACCAAAACACCATCATCAGAATACTTATGTCACAATAACCTTAAATTTCACGCTCTTTAAAATAATTTTCAAGGTAAACAAAAAATATTTCCCAATAATCAGTTCATTCCCCAAAACACATCCACAACAGTCCCAATATAACATAGTGAAAAATTATGGCCTCTTACAGTGAGAGGTAATTCACTACCACCAAACTCCCTGGCTCAACAACCACCCCTTTTCAGCATCTTGAAACTGCTTGTTTAATATCCAGAACCACTTTCCCCATTAACAACCCAAGACCTGCAGTGCCCTACTGACACGGGACTAATTTTATAGACAGAAAACTTGGTACACTAGTAATGATTTATACCAGAATTGTTTGGAACATTGTTCATGGTGTGTAATATGGTGAACACATCTCAGGGGGTGGTTCCACTCCCAAGTTCAGGTAACTAGTTTATATTATACTGAAATTACACAATACAATGGACTAGTACACACATTTAAATATTACTATCTGCACTACCACCATTGTCAAGAAGGCTGGAACAATACAGAAAATCAGTATAATGACAGAGAGAAGACAGAATACAGACAACCACCAAAACATCACACTTGTAAGATACACCTCAAACAGACAATGCACAGTGTCTGACATAACTCAGATCAGTACTGGCCAAGCTCACAAACTTTTACATGCTGCGTTCTGTACATTTAAAGAACTTGTGAATAAAATCAATTTCAGTATAACACTAAAGTTGTATACAAAAATGTAAGCAAGCTTCCTGTCTTATGTCACAGGTGAATACTGTCTTTTCACCACTCTGTCAAGACAATATATTTTGAGCAATAAGCATTATTCAAACTACAATTCCTACAGATATGAGTAACTCTTATGTACAAATAAACAAACAATACAATTCAAAACAGTTACAAATATCTACCAAATGATTAAAGAAACTACAAGATCCCAAAATGAAACACAGAAAATAGTAAGGTATGTTTTAAACCAGTTTTAATATTTAATGTCAAAACACAGACCTTATGAAAAAAAATCACAAGCAGTACCCAAGGAAAGAGTATTAAATTTCAGATACTGAGGGAAGAACAAGGAAGGACAGAATTAGAAATGAAACTTCAAAGAAGATGGACTTCAACCTCTGTTGAAAGGGTTGTAAGAGAAACGACTACAACGGTTCGGCTAGGTAAAAATGAAGGTGCATATCAATGATAAGTGAGGGGTGTCATAGTTTTTTGAGGGAATGAGGCCTTTGGGATAACCCAGAGCAAGAAGGTTCAGCTAGAGAGAAAAGAGCTAAAAAAATATGAGACTGGAGAATTACATTCATCAAAACACATACAAGATGAACCAGGGTTGTTCCTATTAATACTACTATTACTATTACAACTACTGCTAGTAACAATTGTGGTGATAATATCAGTAGTAGTGTTATTGGAGAAGGAGAAAAGCTGCAGTGAAGAGAGTGTGTGCCATAAAAAAACTAAAATATTAGCTCATATTCCTATATACTTACCGCCCTCTTCAGTGGCTCCCAATAAAAATTTAAGGCAGCACGAGGATTCTCAGCCTGAAAGCATAGTACAGCAAAAAATAACTTCATCACTACATAAGTGAATGCCGTGGCGGCTCTCCTGGAACTTCTAAAACCACCTATTCAAATTCAAAACATCAACTTTAAAACTTACAATAAAACCTGTTTTCTTGAGGGATCCTAAAATCCTTGATTACAAAAAAATAATGCTTATATTTCATAATGCTACAATGCAACCAACAAAGTCATGAAAACAGACAGCAGATACACTCTTGTACACTGTGACAAATACACATTAATACAGTTCAAATTATTACTAAAAGATATATTTATGGAACATCCAGAAATATGTTGCCAATATACAGTCCACACAATAACACCACAAAGACTGCCCTGCATCTGCTTGGCCACAACAAGGAAGCCTCTCATAAAATTACATGTACTAGACCATCAAAGCACAAAGGGTGATCATATTATTGTGAGAAGAAGTCCTTCTAACACTGCACAGCAGTTTGTTCGGATAACATGGTTTACAGGAGACAAAATATTGGCTTCATCAATTAACAAATTTCAAATGCAGCTACAGTAACCTGTCCCTGGCCATTCAACCCATTAAAACCCATTTAATATCAAAGACCACAACTCTTCAACTAAACTATGGTCAGACTCCCATGCTGAGTTTACATGAAGCACAAATGTGCACCAAGTCAAGATACTTTTTAAGACTAACAACAGTTCAAACGTGATATTTAGTACATACAGAATAAAATAAATCGTCCTGTATGAAACACAAATGATTCTAAAATACAAATAGGACAAAAGGAAAAACTGCAAGAGAATAAGAAATAAAAAAAAAACAGAGAGGATTTGTAGATCAACACCTGGAAAATAAATTAATAGGAAACAGAATAACATGATATGGGTACATTTTAAGAATGAACAAAAGTGGTATAATTTAAATGTTGTGCATGCACTGGCTCAGGCAGTAAGTTGTTGACCTGTCACCACACAGGTTCAGGTTCAAATCCAGGCCAATCCATGTGGGATTTGTGGTGTACAAAGTGGCACTGGGACAGGTTTTTTTCTCAGAGTATTTTGGTTCTCCCCAGTCAGTACCATTACAGCAATGTTTCATACTCATTCATCCATTACTGACACTATATAATCTTAGAAACTGACAGTGCCATTAAATGACATCCATAAAAATAGCTGAAGGTTTTGGACATAAAATTAAATGGAAAATTTCCCAGACAAGAATCAAAGAAGGAAGAAAAAACTGTGGAGGGCCAGGAGGAGCTTTGGGAAGACACAGCCAGATGGAGAGGCCTGGTTACTAAACAATTCACCTAAAAGTCGGAACACAAAACAAAGAGATAAAAGACAACAACAAGACCAGTCGCTAGACATACTTACAAGCTCTCTACCTTTTCTGCTGTCATAATTTGTGAAAAATCTAAAGCCATCTGTCCCAAACCCTTTCAGAAGCACTTGTCTAGCTGAAGGTATTCCATCTCTGAAAGTAATTCCACCTTATATTACAATGTTGTAGCAGCAATATAAACAAAAAGATCTTACCAGTTCTTACAAATTCTGACAACTGTACAGTACACTTCAATGTACATGATTACTGGAAATCTGTCCATTATTTCATATTTAAAAACAAATACAACATTCCAAAAAACTAATTTGTTCCCATCCTAACTTACAACACACAAAGGTGTATCCAAAAGTTTCTGGGATGATTCAATAATGATATAAACACCCCAAATTTTGTTGCTGGTCACAGTCCTCTACCCCACATAACAGTCACCTTCTGAGTTAATGCAATGGGTCCAGTGTTTCTGCTGCTGCTGGAACTGGCTTTTTGGAATCACATGTAGGACAGTCAGCAATTATTCCTGCATTTCAGGGATATCCTGGAAACAACACTTCTGCAGCTGAGATTTCATTTTTGGAAGCAAGACAAAATCACAAGGAGCCACATCAGTGGGTAAGGAGGATGGGGAACTACAGCCATGTTTTTGCAACCAAAAATTGTTGCTGCTTCTGCATGTCACTGATCAGTCAAGGCACAAGCTTTGATGATATCTACTGTATGTTCAGGTCTTCCCTTAGAATCCACTGACATGTTCCATGTGGCAGGCCTAAGCCACCAGCAATCTTCAAAATGGTATGCAAATCAGTCTTCATTGACAAATATCTGAACTGGCCCTGAGGCCCACCTTGTCTCCTAGTTAGTGGACACTGGGGACTATCCCTAGGGGAAAAATGGCAGGGTGAGGCTGATCACTCATCCCCAACTAGTGTCACAGTTCAGAATGAGTGGAGCTATACCTCTACTCCCCCTGTTAGCATTCACGGCATGCACAGAAAGAACTTTAACTTTATGTGGCCTGGGAACATGCTCACCTTGTTGCAGTAGCTAAACATACTGAATTGGCTTCTAATATTACAGGATGCTTACAGGCCTCTTCAAACCACTCTCTGAACTGACTAATCGGTTCCTTTCCTTTTAAATCTCCTTCCATAAATGCTTCTGCCTCCTCCTTATATTTTGTCCTCATGCCTGAAATTAAATACACACTCTGAAAACACCAGTTTTTTATTTTAAAAGGTTATAAAAGTTCTGTGAAAACATCTCCATATTTTCACTACATATTAGTGGAATTAAGCTCTCCTGCCATGTGGTAACAGCTACTCTGTATGTGGTATTTTTCCTCATATATCACAAACTAGCAACAAAATATACAAGATAGATAGATTTGCATTGGGTTCAGGCCCTATGGTCCCGATGCACCGAGGTCTTATAGACAAGCCCTTTGTGCCCCATAATCTGATATAAGCTCAGGAGAGCCCTGTCCCTTTATCAAAGTTCCAGACGGCCCCCAGACTTAAAATCTTAATGTCCTCTGGGTCTGCAGACATACTATCCTTTTCTCTCAAAAAGTCCCAGCAAGTGAAACCCCTCCAGATTCCCCAATGGGGCCCCTATAGAGATAGATACCTGCTTTACAGGGCATTTTTACATCTCTCTTGATATATCTCTTTAACACATCTTTCAGGGTCCCCAGCAAAGGAGCCCTCCCTCCATGTCCCCCTTATGGAATCCCCTCTGAGAGAGATGCCCCATTCCTACAGCCAACAAAATATACAAACACACACACACACACACAAGGTTAATATCCACAGAAAGAATTGTTAGACCAATGTTTCTGTAAGATCATTATTATTGATGATAGTTTGCTAATAAGATTAGTCTTAGTAATCTTCCTGGCCTCTGTCCACTTTGGCAAAGGTAATAAATACAAGTTCTCTGGGGTGTGCAACTATGAAACAGGGTTCCAACTGAAAGATGATACCTGCTGGAGACTGCAACTTGATGCGAAATCCAAACCATGACAGCATTCTGGTACTCTTCACATTCGCAACCCAAGCAGCCTTCAACACAAGGTCCATGCCATACCACAGCATTCAAGGTTATATACGCCCATTAAGAGATCAAAATAACCAGTAGTTTTATTAGACACACAGCACTGTCACAATTCTAAAATGGGGCAAAACTGTCATGTTGCTTAAATATACACAAACTATTCCCGGCTCTACTACATTTCTAATGTCAAATAGGCACCGCAACAAAAAACCAACCATGCGACTGTTGCATGGGTCATCATAACCTACACTTACCTCCAATGTCAACCGAAAACGAGACACTATCTCCAGACATTTTTATGTTGGTTAACCTGTAAAGCAGCTGTGCTCCTGCCTGCAAAATAAAGATACAATCACACTGAAACACTCCACATAGATTGTACTATCGGTGTATCCACGTTGTATGTCCTGAGCTACTGCTAGTGTAAAGAAAAAACACAAATAAGTAAAATAATGTCTATATAAAAAATGCGTAAGTAATGTTTTGTTAGCCTATTTTGTTCAAGCAAACTTTCACTTACCGCGCGTCTAAATAACATACGCTATTAAACAATAAAATGTCACGATCAAGCGAGAGACTAATTCAGATGGCCACGTAAATACAAACTTATTTTTACATATCTATAACACAAACGTGAATCCCGAAACAACATAACCTTCAAACGCTATCATGCTGATCACGACTGCACGTGTATTGCTTCTCTTAGTCGAAGCCACAGATCATACCTATAGGTCGAAGCTTTAGGAAATAAAGAGTGCGGTAGAAAGAACACTCCGATTTGGGTGGGGCATAGCTTCAGGTGGGGAGTGCGTACAGTGGTGGGGAGCGCATCGTCGAACAGCGGTGTATGTGCCGTTTGCAGTGTACACCATGGCGTGGTTGAAAGAACATCGAGTCTTTGTTATTGAGGAGTTTATAAAAAATGGCGGGTCGCCGGTAGCAACACAGCGTGCATTTCGCATCCGCTTTGCGCTTGGTCGACGGGAGGCTGTTCCCGATAAGAAAACGATTTACCGTTGGGTATCAAACTTTAGACAAACAGGTTCTACATTGAAACAGACCCCTCCTGGCCGACCTCGGACCGCAACAGGACCGGAAAATGTGGCAGTTGTCAGGGCTTCAATTCAGAAATCCCCACAGCGTTCTGCACGGAAACACGCGGCTGCACTACGGTTGTCTGACAGAAGTGTGAGGAGAATTATGCACCGAGATCTGCGAATGCATCCCAACAAAGTAGCGATTGCACAAAAAACTGAAGGGACGTGATTTTGAAAACCGTACAAAGTTGTGTCGTGACCTTCTGAACGTTCGCGTCATAGATGTTGTGTTTTTTTTCTGATGAGGCACATTTCCACGTCTCTGGCACAGTAAACAAGCAAAATTTCCGGTACTGGTCTGAGAGTAACCCTCGGGAACTTCACCAACGAGCAGCACATGACCCCAAAGTGACAGTGTGGTGTGCCGTTTTTAACTTTGGTGTGTTGGGTCCATACTTTTTTGAAGAGGACGATGTCACTGTTACGGTGAACAGCGATCGTTATTGTACAATGTTACAGAATTTTTTCCAGCCTCAATTGGGCGAAATTTGCAATGATCAACATGGTGCTGGTAATGTGTGGTTTCAGCAAGATGGCGCAACAGCCCATACATCTCGTCGTTCCCTTTCACTTCTCAGAGAAATGTTTCCTGGACATGTTATCTCCTTGCGTGGTGATATCGGGTGGCCACCGCGTTCGCCAGATTTGACCCCTTGCGATTTTTTTCTCTGGGGCTACCTCAAAGCTTAGGTTTACGAACAACGCCCCGTGTCTTTGGAAGCTCTGAAGGAGGCGATACGACAGGAAGTTGCTGCCATTACACCTGAAATGATTGTCAAGGTCATGGACAACTACCGAGAGAGGCTACATCAGTGTATCAATATTCAAGGCCGCTACTTGAGTGATGTTTTGTTCAAAACACGTTGATGGGGGAGGGGGGGGGGGCAGTGTTAAAGCGGTCGGGGGGTGAAGCTAACAATTAGCCTTCATCTACTGCACAGGTGAATAAGGTGTGGAGCTTTGAGCCTGCTTACATTTCCCATACATCCTTATTATGGGATGCTTAATTAATCAGAGGGACAGCTTTACCTGTACTATCCACCTTATTGCAGGAAGCACACATTTGTTGCAAATGTTACATACTGCCTAAAGTACAGATTTTCATAACATTTAGAATACTGCCAACTTTCTTTTTGATCAGAGTCTGACAGTTACCTCCAGTACCTCTGTAACGTAAGTCAACTTCCTGCACAGCAAACTTCTTCATAGTGCAAACCTGGAAATTCATGGGCTAACATGAAGATGTTTCTTTAAGTCATCCTGCTGGTTGGGGAACCCCTAGAAGACACTAAGTACTTGAGGCCCAAGCTTCTTCTGACAGTCAGGTGGAGCATTGGCGTGAATGCTTCCCTTGATCTTGTCTTCATTCTTCTTGATGTAATTAATGGTGGATTCATTAACAGTGTACAGGTGTCCAATTACATCAGTGCTGATTCACTTGTCTAACTTATTCAACACCTGTACTTGCTCTACGAGCAACATCAATTTTTTTTTTATCCTCAGCCTGTCTATTAGCACAACACACTTTCCACGCATAAACACAAGATCTACAGTTAGTTCTAAAAATTGTAAAAGGTGCAGTCAACGTATATTCCATATCACACAATACCTAGGCAACTACTAGGTGGGACCAGCAAATAGATGTTTGCTCAAACAAAGCACCAAGGAAAGTAGAACAACTTGTATTGCAGTGTTACCCGATAATTATATATGTGAGTAAGGAAAATCACAAAGTGGAAACTACATAGGAGGACAATCTGCTGCTTATTATGAGAATCAACAAATGTCAATGTAGGAATCTGGTTTGCACAGTCTGGCTAAGCTATGGGCATTCCAGCATGGATAAGATGTTTCTTTCTCCTCACAAAATATCTAGGCTAGCTCTGGGGCCCACCCAGCCTCTTACTCAATGGAGACCAAAGGGTCTTTCTGGACGTATGATGCACCTGGGCCATGAGACTGATCACTTGATTCCATCTAAGGCCAAGGAAACAACTGGATGGAGCTATGGATCTACTGCCCAAAATGCCTTCATGGTGTGCAATAGGACAACTTTACTTTAACACATACAGTAGTAGTTTTGGCAAAAATACTTGTTATGTACAAAGCAGTGTTTTTATTTGTATATATTACAATTTGTGTACATAATCGCTTCCAATACAACAGTAGAAGCACTAAACACATGGGTGCAAAGCACCATAAAGATTAAAAAAATATTTTAATCAAATCTGAAATTTTAATACAATAAATATTCATGTTGTGGATTGCTGTGTTATGACATCATGTAGCCCGGTAACCATTATCACTGGTGTAGCTAGATTTTACAGTCAGTGGCATAGCCAGGATTTTTGGTATCCACAGCAAGTAATGACGGTGGACACCCCTAACAGCAATTATGAGTTAAAAAACAAGTCACAAGTGTTTATTGAATTTCATCTTATTGGGCTTGATTATTTTAAAATATTTGAGTGTAAAAAGAAAGTAAATAAGTAATTTTCAGGTGAGACATCCCCATTGTGTTCAGTAATCAATAGAATATGTATATATAATTTCACAGTCTAACACAACTTTAAGTAATTGCAATTAAAAAATTATGACACGTAAATGAGATCTTGTACTCTAGAAAACATTGTTCATTGTATAAAACCCTTTTTAGGGCTCAGTCTGAAGATGGCTATATAAGAGGAGCTGAAACATATTGCTGTTAAGATTATTTAATTATCTTTTAATTGCAATTACTTAATTTAAAAAGTTGTGTTAGACTGTAGAATTATATATATAAATATATATTCTATTGAAGTAAGCAAGCAAGTAAGTAATAAGTAACCTCCCAATCTAAAATGTTCATTGTGCTGCTCTTTGGACTCCGCTGTTTGAGATTGTCATGCCATTTGCCTGCAAAACCCCCCCCAGCTACACCCCTGCCCACAACACAAATATTTTGGCATTCTTTAATGTTAACAGAATTATTCTAGATTAATCTTTCATGTTTAAAAGCATTCTAAGAAGTGAAGCTAGAAGTTATCTAACAACCATGTATTATTTAAACAGCCTACTGTTGAGATACAGCAACATTCTCTACGAAGATGATGCTATTTCAAGCAACTAACAGGTACCCATATTCTAATACGCAAAATGGGATATCTTACACCCACTATCAGTTGAAAGGAGAGAAACGAGATGTATGTGGGCTTCTGCCATTTATTGGAATACTCTACAGTCGGATTCATTATATGAAACATGTCCATGCCCAGACATGCCCATTTTTAAGATCTGTAATTCCTACTTTAAACAGATGCCCCTCATTTGCATGTTCATAACCCACAGCAGTGCCACAATAAAACATGAGGGCAGGGGGGAGTAAATACATTGTCATTCAAGAGGGTATGTTCTTAAAAACTAAACTACTGGCACACAGTAATATTTTGGCAACAATCAAAATACTTTAGTGTTAAAATTTATTGAACCAGAAATATGCCCCCCCCCCCCAAATCCCTACTTTGATGTAGTGGTGGGGCTTGCATAGTTGAATGATCCTGAGAGCTATGCTGGTGGTAGCATAACTAGTGGTAGGGTCTCCCATGACAGACAGGTCAAAGATGATGACCCAGACAAAGGAATATGTTGGGCATGGGACTGACAACCCACCCCATACAAAATATGTTCTGTTGAGAAGCTTCTCAGAAAGAGAAGGCTAAGATCCACCATGGGCTGTAATGCCAGAAGAAGAAGAAATATGGCCAAATAAAATAATTGCTAATAACATGCTGGATACAAAATATCGGATAATCGGTACTATTCTAACAATTTTTGAAAATAATGCTTCCACATTTAGAACTTTCAAAATTCAAAATGACTGTTACAATTCCATCAATGACACACACTGCCATTTTTTTCAGCTGACATAATGGTTATTGGTCATTCACAGCATAATCTCTCTTGACAGGTCCAGAACCTTCACAAAAATGAGTTCTTCAGGGAATGCAGTCTAGTTCTCCCTCTGTCAGAGTCCATTATCTTCTCTGTAGCTGCTTACATCACCTTACTCATCTTATCGTGCCTTATAGTTTTCCTTGCATGCTATTTTCCCTGGTTAATGGTACATTGGTATAATGGCATAATAGTTATTGCATCTACTATATAATTCCAAAATATGTGACATTCTTTAAACCTTTACTTGTTCATTAATCTCCTTCTGCACTTCTGCATGTTTTCCAGAAATCATATTATTACTGATATGTTACTGACTAGAAAATTGTATTTCTACAATAGGTTAAGCAGATTTCCTGAACTATGTAATGCCTTCCTGTATTTATGTGAAAATCAAGAGTCAAAATCAGGTTTCTTCAGATGATCAGTTATCCCATATATTTCTAGGAATGTTACATTAAAATACTGTAACTGTTACATCATTCACATACATTTCAGTCCCTTTGGCACAAATCTGTTCATTATGTACTCAATAATACTGTACACAATTAACCCTTTAAACACCAAATTAAATTCCATCTGTCATCTGCTGGCATTATTTGGAGCTCACCATATTCTCCACATTAGCAGGATAAGGGTTAATGACACTGCCTAACCTCCCAGAACAAGGCCAGGATGTTCTGTTAAGTACATCTAGTTGTATCTAGCAAAAACTAACATAAATTTCAGATGAGCGATAAATATGGAATATAATTTTATCACACTGTCAGAAAGCTTTTTTTTTATAATTGTCAGTTTCTTTAGCTAAATAGGTTTTATGCACATTTCAGAGGTGAAAATTACTGAATTGCACTGCCATCTGGTACAAAGATTAATTGTTTCGAATCCATTGCTATATGTAGTACAGTACACAACATTATATTTATGTTATGCCCAGCAATGTTAATACGAGTACAAGCCGAACAACTTCTGTCACTGTTGAAGCAGATTTTCATTAATACAATAATTGAAGAAATATAATTATTTGAAATAATTTTCTATTTCTTGGAGAGGTTTCCCCAGCGTTTCGGGTAAAAACTTGTATACAAATACAACACCAGCCAGTGACATAAAACTGAAGAAAAAGAAAATTCCTTCAGTTCCAATAACATTGAGAGCAAAAGGGAAGGATTTCACAACACCGAACATCAAAATGTATGCCACGGCAACCATGATACCACTACCAATACCACGTACTGTTATTGGTAGGAGTTCTCCTATCAGAGTCCATGGAATCACAAGTACCCCTAGGGAACTGAAGCACACATATAACAAAATACATGCTACACATGTCCAGTGTGGGCTTTCTGTAGATGTTACAGTATCTGTGCTGTTCTGCAAGTTTATAAAGCCACCAGTATATTCAACAGGTTCTATGAGTAAGTAAATAGCTACAACTAGTGTTGTAATGCACATTCCTAACCCTGACAGTATAGACAGTGGCCGGCGTCCAAATCTACGAGAAGCTATTACTGCTATGATACTCATTACAAACCTGAAACAAACAGAAAGATTTTTTTTTTGAGGTTAGACATCCTGTTGTACTATCATTTTATTTTGACATATGTAAACAGTCAACAAAACTAAGTATATATCATTTAATGCAATATGTTTCAACCTTTAAAAGGTCATCATGAGGCTAAAATACTTGTTATAAAACACAAAAAGGATATATAATTGCTTTTTCAAAGGACTGTTATCCCAGTTTTACAAATTTATTTCCATGTTGCAGTATAGTATTGGTTAAAAATTAATATGGTTTTAAAAGAAGACATATGTTGGTGATGTAGGTAGCTAGAGTGATGTAAATAAATCAGTTTGTTATGCTGCGTTTTTTTTGGTATTAAGTTTTCCATGGTAAGTTAAAGGTAGGGATAGGATATGTATATTCAGGCTGAGCTAAGCTGTCATAATAATATTTATTAACTGCAATTGGGTTGTCTCCCGGTGGCAGTGGTTATTTTACATGTAAACAAAACATGAAGTCGATTACTACTAAATTTAATTTGGGAGGGCTACATGAGAAGCATGT
>Ga0123355_10010701_pt1 | contig 14090 bp, 16 predicted proteins | sample TergutEmb28metaG_3_FD_89872 | JGI IMG/M metagenome (GOLD analysis project Ga0123355, IMG submission 89872) | Embiratermes neotenicus P1 segment gut microbial communities from Petit-Saut dam, French Guiana - Emb289 P1 | ecosystem: Host-associated > Arthropoda: Insects > Digestive system > Gut ... | reverse complement strand
TTGCGTGCGGGCAACATAGGCAAAGCCTGTGGTGTAAAGTTTTTCAATGTTTTCGGGCCTAACGAATATCACAAAGCCGATATGCGCAGCGTGATATGTAAAAATTATGACGATGTTGAAACAAACGGCATAATAAAACTTTTTAAATCTTACAACGACAAATATGCCGACGGCGCGCAGCTTAGGGATTTTATATACGTTAAAGACGCTGTTGAAGTAATGTGGCGCTTGTTTGACAAAAAAGCCACAGGGCTTTTCAATTTAGGTACGGGCAAGGCAAGAAGTTGGAACGATATTGCAAGCGCAATGTTTTCTGCCGCAGGTAAAAAAACAAATATAGAATATATTGAAATGCCGGAGTATTTGCGCCCGAAATATCAATATTTTACCGAAGCAAAAATGGAAAAAACTTTAAATGCCTGCGGCGGTTACAAATTTATGGCGCTTGAAGAAAGCATTAAAGATTATTGTGCATACCTAAAAAATAAAACCTATTTGTAATAAGCCGGAGATATAATGAAACTTCTAAACCTTATACACAAGTTTAAAACAAAAAAAATTTTAGTCGTGGGCGATGTAATGCTAGACAAGTTTGTCTGGGGGCGCGTTTCGCGCATTTCGCCCGAAGCTCCTGTGCCGGTTGTCGAGGTTACTAAAGAAACCGAAACTTTAGGCGCGGGGGCTAATGTTGCCTCAAACATTGCTTCTCTCGGAGGAAATGCGGTGCTTGTAAGCGTTATCGGGCAAGATGTTTACGGCAATGCTTTACTTGGCATGTTAGATCAACAGCATGTTAATTCCGACTTTATGGTTACAGACAAGAGCCGCCCTACCTTAAGCAAAACGCGCGTTATAGCCACAAACCAACAGGTTGTGCGGGTAGATAGGGAAATTAAAGGCTCTTTTGCTACCCAAACACAAAATAAACTTTTACAAAATTTAGAAACGGCTATCGCCGGCGTAGACGGCGTGATAATATCTGATTACGGCAAAGGCGTAATTAATACGACGGTGCTAAAAAAGGTTATAATGCTTGCCAATAAAAAAGGCATTCCCGTAACGGTAGACCCTAAAATAGAAAACTTCAAAAAATATAAAAAAATAACCACCATGACGCCAAACGCTAAAGAAGCCGTTGAAGGGATGTCTGCAGGCAAAGCAGAAACCGAGCAAGACATAGCAAAACTGGGACTTCGCATACTTAAACTTTTAGATTCAAAATCGCTTTTAATAACGCGCGGCGAAAAAGGCATGACGCTTTTTGAACCGGGCGGTAAAGTTACAACAATTCCCACGCGCGCCAAAGAAGTTTACGATGTTACCGGCGCGGGAGATACCGTAATAGCCACAATGACTCTGGCATTGGCTTGCGGCGCAAGTTATTTAACCGCCGCCGAAATAGCAAACTTTGCCGCGGGTATTGTAGTGGGCAAAATTGGTACTGCAACCGCAAGCACGCAAGAACTTGAAAAAACCATTATGGAATTTTACCAAAAATGAAAACGGCAATTGTTATTCCTGCACGCTTTGCGTCGGTACGTTTTCCGGGTAAGCCCCTGCACGTTATAAAGGGGAAATTTTTAATTGAGCGCGTTATAGAGCAGGCTTTAAAGTGCAAAGTGGCAGATGTAATTGTCTGCGCTACAGACGATAAAAAAATTTATAATGCCGTAAAAAAATTGGGCTATAATGTGTTTATGACACCCGTAAATTTAAAAAGCGGCACAGACCGTATTGCATATGTTGCTAAAAAACATTTAAAGGGCTGCTCGGTTTTTATCAATGTTCAAGGTGACGAGCCCTTGGCAGACCCAATGCTCATGTCTGCTTTAATTAAAGAACTTAAAAAAGATAAATCTCTGCACTATGTGACAGCGGCTGTGGAAATGGAAAAATCTGAAGATATTAATAATCCTAACATAGTGAAAGTAGTTTTAGATAAAAATAACAATGCTTTATACTTCTCAAGAAGCGCCGTACCTTTTATACGCGGCGGCGGGGCTAATGTGCCTAAACCAAAGTTTTATAAGCATATGGGCATATACGGATATAAAAGAGATTTCCTGTTAAAATTTGCTTCTCTAAAACCCACAATGCTAGAACAGGCAGAATGTTTAGAGCAATTGCGCGCGCTTGAAGCAGGGAATAAAGTTAAAGTTGTAATATCAAAAAAAGACTCTTTAGGTGTGGATACACCTGCTGACGCGTGGCGCGTAAGCCGCTTAATAAAATAACTGCCACTAGCGGTTTCGGGAAAACATTATGAAACAAACTGAAATTAAAATAAACAAAAACGTAGTTTTTTCTAATTCAAACCCCGTTGTAATTATAGCGGGACCTTGTGTTATAGAAAGCAGAAAGCACGCCTTGGGGCTTGCGCAAAAACTTAAAAGTATTTGCCAAAATTTAAATGTGAAATATGTTTTTAAAGCCTCTTACGACAAAGCTAACCGCTCAAGCGGTTCGTCTTTTCGGGGGCCGGGGATAGAGGAAGGTTTAGATATTCTTTCAGAAATTAAAAGCAAACTTGGCTTACCTGTGTTAACTGATGTGCACACAGAAGAGCAAGCTGTTCTCGCCGCAAAAGTTGCCGACATTATACAAGTTCCCGCGTTTTTATCCCGCCAGACAGATTTAATAGAAGCTTGCGCTAAAACAGGCAAGCCCGTAAACGTAAAAAAAGGGCAGTTTATGGCGCCGGAAGACACATTGCAAGTTATAAAAAAAGCGGTAAGTTTCGGCAATAAAAAAGTTTTGCTTACCGAGCGCGGCGTAAGTTTCGGCTATCGCAACTTGGTTGTAGATTTTAGAAGTATTGAAATAATGAAAAATTTTGGCGCGCCGGTAATATTTGACGCTACGCACAGCGTGCAGCGTCCGGGCGGACTTGGTACTTCCAGCGGGGGCAACAGGGAATTTGTTTTTCCGCTTTCAAAAGCTGCGGCGGCTGTGGGCATAGCGGGGCTTTTTTTAGAAGTGCATGAAAATCCCGAAAAAGCTTTTTCAGACGGGCCTAACAGCTTAAATTTAAAAATGTTTAAAAGTGTCATTTCAAAAATAAAACAAATAGACAGGCTTGTTAAATGAAAAACACCGAATTCCCAAACCCAATTAACCCCGAAATTTTAGAAGCCGCCAAAAACGTGAAACTTTTGGTTACAGATGTAGACGGCGTTATGACAGCCGGCGAAGTTATACTTCTTGAAAACGGCGAAGAAGTAAAAATTTGGAATGTTAAAGACCGTTTTGCTTTTGCGGCTTTGCGAAATTTTTTGCCGCATATAAAAACTGCTTGGATAACGGGCAGAAGTTCAAAGCAGGTTGAACTTCGCGCCAAGGAACTTGGCATAAACTATTTATTACAAAATTGTTCGCACAAGAAAGCCGCCTTAGATGAAATACTTGGTGAACTCGGGCTTTCTTACGAGAATGTCGCTTTTGCGGGAGATGACATAATAGATGTATCGCTTTTAAAAGCCTCAGGCGTTTCTGTATGCCCCGCAGACGGCGTTTTAGAAGCCAAAGCCGTTGCTAAGTATGTTTCAACGCTTAACGGCGGAAAAGGTATTATAAGGGAACTTGTTGAAATTATAATGAAAGCCCAAAATAAGTGGAATGAAGTTTTGGAGAAATATAGTTGAAAAAACTTAGGCGCAAGTTTTACTATTTTGGCGCATTAATTTTATCTAAGCTGGTGCTTTTAATACCCTATAAGCTTGCGGTTAACCAAGTTTCACGGGCACTAGGAAGCCTTGCTTATTTTTTTGTGTGGGACGCCCGCGCTAAAGCGCGCAAAAACCTAGCCTTATGTTTTCCTGAAAAATCTACTGCTGAACTTAATGCCATTTTGCGTAAAGTTTTAATAAATCAGGCAAAAAACTTTTTTGAACTCGCGAATTTCCCGCGTTTAAAAGGTAAATTTTTTAATGAAATTTCCGAAATGGAAAATAAAGATTTAATTTTAAAAGCGCTGGAGGGCGGCAAAGGAATTTTATTTTCAAGCGCGCACGCCGGCAACTGGGAAATTACGGCGGCTTCCGTTGCCGCCAACGGCATACCCGTAAACGTTATAGCAAAACGCATTTATATAGACGACCTTAACAATCTGCTTGTGAGTTACCGCAACTCTAAAAATGTTAAAGTAATTTTACGCTCTGCCCCTGATAGCGCGCGTAAAATGTTGAAAGCATTAAAAAACAACGAAACTTTGGCAATGCTTATAGACCAAGACACCGAAAAAGTGCAAGGCGTTTTTGTAAACTTTTTCGGGCGCAAGGCATATACTCCTTCAGGGCTTGCCGCACTTGCCCTTCGCACGGGCACGCCCGTATTTTTTGGCGTTGATATGCGGGTGGGCGAATATAAACATAAAACCGTTATTAAAGGCCCTGTTACAATTACACCCACAGGAAATACGGAGCAAGATATACTGCTTTTAACCCAAAAACTTTCAGATATATTAGAAGACCATATAAGGCAATACCCAGACCAGTGGGTTTGGTTTCATGAGCGGTGGCGCACGCAACCGCCTGCAATGGCACAGCCGTTGCAAGCAGACAAGCGCACGCAACAGAAAAATACATGAAAATAATATTTGCGGTGCTTTTAACTTTTGGGGCATTTAGTCTTTTTGCCTGCGGTAGAAATAATGTGGGTTTTTCGGGTGACCATTCCGTTATGCCCGAACAAAAAATAGAAAACTTTACAATTACCGAAATGCGCGGGGGTAAAGTTATAATTGTAATAGAGTCAGAGGGCGCTGTGATAAACGACACTTCAACAAAAGCTTTTGTAAGGCACCCGCGTGTAAGGTTTTTTCAAGACGGCGTATACACTTCCACGCTTGTAGGGGAAAAAGCTATACTTAACTTAGAAAACTATAATTTGCGGGGCGTCGGTAAGGCTGTAATGAACACGGTAGACGGCGAACGGCTGGAATCTTACAATCTTTTTTATAATGCCCAAACTCAAAAGGTTTCAAGCGAGTACTTTGTAAGGCTTACCAGAGAAAATGAAACCGTTACGGGCGTAGGTTTTGACGCCGACACAGCGCTTGAAAACGTAAACATCAGAAGTCCCAAAATAATTTTAGAAAATGTCAGCCGATGAAAAAACACGGTATTGTTACGGCGCTATTTTTTATGCTTTTAGTTTGTGCGGGCGCAAGTTTTGCCTCGGAAAGAGTTATAATTACGGGCGATAGAATGCACATGCAACAAGCCGGTCAAATTACCACGGTAACGGGTAATGCCAAAGCCGTATCAGACGGCAGAACTATTACTGCAGACAGAATGATTTACAACAGGGGAACCGAAATAATTTCGGCTTTTGGCAGCGTCAGGGTTATTACAGACAGAGGCACTGTTGTCGGCGATAATCTTGTTTTTGAACGAAATACCGGAAGAGCTTATATGCTAAAAGACACAATGCGTCCCATAGCAGATATGTTAGACGGCGAAATAACTGCCGTTTACGAAGCAGACAAAATTACGCTTTATGAATCAGATGGCACAGTTGTAGTAATAATGGAGGGAGACGTACAGGGCAGGGTTTTCTTTCCTGAACTTATGGAAGTTCCCCAAGTTGCAAGCACACGCCGTCAGCGCAGGGCGGAAACACGCCAAGTAAGGCAAGAGTTGCGCTTGCAAGATTCCGACGCCGACAATGTGTTTTACGGCACAGGCGCTCAAAGAGATGGCACGCATTAAGGCGCACAAGGGTAAATAAAATGATATTAAAATCTCAAAACCTTTATAAAAAATATAAACACAGAATGGTTGTAAACGGCATAAGCATACATGTCAGCCGCGGCGAGATTGTGGGCTTGCTTGGCCCAAACGGCGCGGGTAAAACAACAACTTTTTATATGACGGTAGGGCTTGTAAAACCGTTTAAAGGCGAAGTATATTTAGACAGCAAAAAAATTACAAAATGGCCAATGTTTGAACGCGCGCGCGCGGGCGTTGGCTATCTGCCGCAGGAAAGCTCAATTTTCAGGGGTATGACGGTAGAAAAAAACTTACTTGCCATAGCTGAAATGCTGAAAGTTTCAAAAAAAGAACAGGCAAAAAAAGTAGATATGCTGCTTGAAGATTTTGGGCTTATAAAACTGCGCAAGCAGCTAAGCACAACTTTATCCGGCGGGGAAAAAAGGCGCCTTGAAATCGCGCGCGCGCTTATTAACGAGCCGAAGTTTTTACTGTTAGATGAACCGTTTGTAGGCATCGACCCTATAACCGTTGCAGATATTCAGCAAATAATCGCTGGACTTAAAGAAAAGGGGCTGGGCATACTTATTACCGACCATAATGTGCGCGAAACGCTTGAAATTATAGACAGGGCATATATTATATACGAAGGTAAAATTTTGCTCGAGGGTGACGCCAAAAAACTTATTGAAAGCCCGCAGGCAAAAAAAGTGTACCTTGGCGAAAATTTCAGGCTGTAGTAAATATGGTAAAACTAGTTGAAAATATAGTTTAAATATGATATTTAAATAGAACACAGGAGAGGTGCGAAATGCAAATTAATATTACAGCCAGACATTTAAAACTTACCGCCGCCATTGACAGTTATGTCAGAAAAAAAGTTTCTAAAGCTTCAAAGTTTTTCGACGGAGATTCCGTTTGGGTGCATGTAATACTTTCGGTTGAAAAAAACAGGCAAATTACCGAAATAGTGTTTCATGTGGGCAAATTAGCATTTCGCGCCAAAGAACAATCTACAGATTTATACGCCTCTATAGACTTATCCGTAGATAAGCTTGAAAAACAATTAAGAAAACAAAAAGAAATTTCAAAAATCCACAGAAATGAAAACCTAAACGCCGGCAAAAAGAAAAAAGTTTCATTAAACGAAGTTTTTTCTTTTGACAAAATGGAAGATTCCGTCACAAAAATTTCCGAAATCAAACGGTTCGACTTAAAACCCGTATCCATAGGCGAAGCAATAGACGAAATGGATATTTTAGGCTACAGGGTGTATATGTTTCTAAATTCCGCAAACGATAAGGTAAACGTTTTGTACAGAAATGACGCAGGCTCGTTAGTATTGCTTGAAGCCGAAAAATAAATTTTAGTTAAATATAAAAATATACTGCAACAAGCAAAGGTATCACCAGGGGGATACAAGTTAAATGAAAATTATGGATTTTCTGTGTCAAGACGCAATTATGGTAGATTTAAAATCGCAAGACAAAAAATCTGTCATTATTGAAATGGTAGAAATGCTTAAAACCACCAAAAAACTTAAAAAAACAGACGAAGTTGTAGAAGTGGTTTTAGAACGGGAAAAACTGGGCTCCACGGGTATCGGGCAAGGCGTTGCTATACCTCATGGTAAAACCAATGCTCTTACCGAGCAAGCCGGCGTTCTTGCCATTAGCCAGCGGGGAATAGAATTTAATTCTTTAGACGGTGAACCCGTGCACATAATATTTCTTTTGGTGGGGCCTTCCGAAGTTGCCGGACAGCACTTAAAAGCCCTTTCACGAATTTCGCGTCTTTTTAAAGACAAGTTTTTGCGTCAAGCCATAAGAGACGCTAAAACAAAAGAAGACGTGGTAAAAATTATCCAGCAGGAAGATTCCTACTAGCATGCCGACGGTAGATATAGCCACGCTGCTTGCCGACAAGGGTGCCGAGTTAAAGCTTGAAGCGGTGGCGGGGCTGGAAGGACTGGCGCGGGAAATAACTGTTTCAGACATTAACCGTCCGGGGCTTGCCCTTGCCGGTTTTTTAGAGCATTTACCCTATGAGCGCACGCAAATTATAGGCATAAGCGAGTATACCTATCTGTGTTCTTTATCTGAAAGCGGACAGGTGGAAGCACTGCGCAGAATTTTTTCCCACAAGCAAGCGCCTTGCTGTATATTAACGCGTAATTTAGAAGTTTTGCCGTCTATGATTCACGTTTTTAACGAGTTTAGCGTGCCGCTTATACGCACTCCGCTTGCTTCCAGCCAAATGCTTGGCGACCTTGTATATTATCTAGACCAAAAACTTGCCCCTAATATAAAAAAGCACGGCGTTTTGTGCGATGTTTACGGCATAGGCGTTTTAATTTTAGGGCAAGCCGGAATTGGAAAATCCGAGTGTGCCTTAGAACTTGTAAAGCGCGGGCACATGCTTATTTCAGACGATATTGTAGAAATCAGCAAACGCTCGGGGCGTATTCTTTACGGCAGGTCTTTAGAACTTACAAGAAGCCTTATTGAAGTGCGCGGCGTTGGTATTATAGACGTGAAAAGCCTGTTTGGCATAGGCAGTACCTTAGATAGTACCCGCATAGAACTTGTAGTGTGCCTTAAACCTTGGAACGAAGTACAGTGTGAACGTATCGGCGCTGTAGAAAACTATATTGAAATTTTAGATGTAAAAGTGCCCGAGGTTACAATACCCGTAGGCCCCGGCAGAAATTTGGCGGTTTTAATAGAAACAGCAAGCCTTAACGAGCGCCTTAAACGCACGGGGCATTCCACAGCCAAAATTTTAAACGAGAAAGTTATTCAAAAAATAAAAGAAAATTCTAAAAACAAATGATAAAAAACTTTATAATAGTTACAGGCATTTCCGGAGCCGGCAAAAGCCAAGCGCTGAAGGTGCTTGAAGATTTATCATTTGTATGCGTAGACAATATCCCTGTAGAGCTAATAGAAAGTTTTGTAAATTTATACAATGCTCCGGGAAGAAAGGCTTCAAATACGGCAATAAGCATAGACGCTCGCGCGCCCAAAGCCGTGGGGCAATTTGAAAGCATTATAAAACAGCTTAAATCCCGAAAAATTAATTATAAAATTTTATTTTTTGACGCCGCCGACAATGTTTTATTTCGCCGTTACTCCGAAACGCGCCGTAAGCACCCTTTGGGAAAGGGTGTTAGCGAAGGCGTTTCTGCCGAGCGTGCTATGTTTAAGGGCGTGCGGCTTTTAAGTGACGCTATTATAGACACATCTGCAATGGCTTTAAACGAACTACGCGCCGTGCTTTCAAAAATTGCAGGCGCTAAAATTTCTAAAAGCAGCATTATGGTAAAGGTGTGTTCTTTCGGGTTTAAATACGGCGCGCCTTCAGACGCCGACATTATTTTTGATATGAGATTTTTAAAAAACCCCAATTATGTAGCAAACTTGAAGGAAAAAACCGGCCGCGATAAACCCGTAAAAAATTATGTGCGCGCCCAAAAAGCGTTTAAAAGTTTCTTGTCGGGCTTTTCAAATCAAATTATTTCGCTTTTGCCCCATTATATAAACGAAGGCAAAAACTACTTAACGGTTGCTATAGGCTGTACCGGCGGAAAGCACAGGTCTGTTGTTACGGCTGAAGATATCGCAAAGATAATTTCTGACAAAGGCTATAAGGTTGATACTCATCACAGAGATATCATGAAAACGAAATAATGGGGGAGCAAAGCTCCTTTTAAAAAACGCTGTATCGCGTATTGTAAAAACCCACCCCTATTAAAAAGGCTGTAAGTTTTATGGTATTTAAAAAACAGAGTTCTTCCGGTTTTAAAAAAGAAATAAAATCTGTTGTTGCCATAGGCGGCGGCACAGGGCTTTCAACGCTGCTGCGCGGGCTTAAAGAACATGCTTATGATATTACGGCAATAGTAAATGTTGCCGATGACGGCGGCAGTTCCGGCAGGCTTCGCAATGAACTTGGCATTTTACCTCCGGGCGATGTGCGCAATTGTTTGGTTGCATTAAGCGAAGAAGAAAGTATAATGAGCAGGCTTTTCCAGTACCGTTTTCCTGCGCGGGGAAGCCTTGACGGGCACTCTTTTGGCAACTTGTTTTTAACAGCTATGAGCGCTATTAGCGGCGGTTTTGATAAAGCCGTGCTTAACTGTGCGGAAGTTTTAGCTATAAGGGGAAGGGTTCTACCCGTAACGCTTTCAGATGTTCATATAGAAGCAACGCTTAAAAACGGTAAAAAGGTTTTTGGCGAAAGTAATTTTCCGTATATAAAAGGCGAGATAGACAAAATAAATCTTACGCCGGCGGGAGTTCCCGCAACGCCTGAAGTTATAAACGCCATAGAGCGCGCAGACCTTATACTTTTTGGCCCTGGTTCTTTGTATACGTCTATAATAGTAAACCTGCTTGTTTCAGGTATAACCAGCGCGATAGAAAGGTCTAAAGCGCTTAAAGTTTATATATGCAATGTGATGACTCAAGCCGGCGAAACTTCCGGCTATAAGCTTTCAGACCATATAAACGCGCTGGAGAAACATTCGTACAGAAATATTGCAGATTTAGTAGTGGTAAATTCAAAACCAATGCCGCAAAAGATATTAAAGCGTTATAGATTAAATGGTTCTGTGCCTGTAAAAATAGACAAAACGCATGCTAAAACGGTTAAGGCAGATTTATTTTCAAACGAAATTTATGCCAGACACGATTCCAAAAAACTTATAAAACTAATTTTAAAAATTTATAAGGATCGCAAAAAATGGTTAAAATTTTAATAATCACACACGGAAGCCTCGGCGTCAGTCTTTTAGAAACGGCAGAACTTATTGTAGGAAAGCTTGACAACGTTTATGCCATGCAAAGGTTACAAAGTGAAAGCTTGTCTTATGTGCAGGAAGGCGTTTTTAAAAAACTGCGTGAAATAATAGACGAAGACGGCGTTTTAATAATGACAGACCTATTCGGAGGAACGCCCTGCAATGCGGCGTTGTCGGTGTGCAAAGCTTTTAATGTTGAAGTGCTTTCGGGCGTAAGCCTGCCAATGCTTATAGCGGCGGCGTTTGCGTGCAAAACAAACAAAAGCCTTGCTGATATCGCGCAAAAAGCTTTAGCCGAAGGGCAAAAATCTGCCCTAGACGCCAAAAAGGTTTTTTTTAGCAAACTAAAAAGCAGTAAAGAGGTTTAGGTATGGGCATAGAAATTGTAAGAATTGACGACAGGCTTGTGCACGGGCAAATTGTGCAAGGCTGGCTTAAAGTTGTAGATGTTAACTTTATACTCGTTGTTTCAGACGCCGTTGCTTTAGATGAAATGCAACAGGTGCTTTTGTCTATGGCTGTGCCTTCAGGCATAGGGTTTAAGGCAAGTTCTGTAGAAGTTGCCAGCGCCGATATTTTAAATAATGTTTACGAAGATAAAAAAGTTATGGCGCTTTTTTCTAACCCTTGCGACATTGTACGCGTGCTTAACTCTGGCGTAAAGCTTAAATCCGTAAACATCGGCGGAATGCACTACGTGCATGGTAAACGCCAGTTGCTTTGCAACCTTTCGGTAGATGACAGAGATGTTTTTTGTTTAGCCGATATCTACAAAAGGGGAATAGAACTTGAAGGAAGGCTTTTGCCTAATGACGACCGCACGGACTTGTCAAAAATTATAATAGAAGAAGAAAACAAAATAAACAGCCAGGGAACCTGTAATGGATAAAGTTAAATTTATTTTTTGTGTGCATAATCATCAACCCGTAGGAAATTTTGACTGGGTTTTTCAGAAAGCCTATGAAATGTCATATAAGCCGTTTATGGATGTAATGTTAAAACACCCGAATTTAAAATGGAGTATGCACGCAAGCGGAATGCTTTGGGAATTTCTTATAGATAATCACCCCGACTACATAAAAAACGTAAAAAAAATGGTTGCCTCAGGGCGCCTTGAACTTTTAACAGGCGGTTATTACGAGCCCATACTTTCCTCTATTCCCGATAAAGACAAAATAGGTCAAATAAACAAGCTTACAAAATTCCTAAAAGACAAATTTAACTATGACGCCCGCGGACTCTGGTTTGCAGAGCGCGTTTGGGAGCCAAGTTTAGCCTGCATACTTGCCGCTTGCGGCATAAAATTTGTGGTTTTAGACGACGCTCATTTTGCGTCGGTAGGGATGAACCCTGAAACCTTAAACGGCTACTATACCACTGAAGATTCAGGACACGCCATAAACATTTTTCCTATAAGCCAGCAGTTGCGCTATATGATACCGTTTCAAAATGTTGAAAACTCTATAAACTATTTTAAGCACCTGCGCGAAAGCCGCCAAAACCCTGTGTCTGTGCTGGCTGATGACGGCGAAAAGTTCGGACTTTGGCCCGGAACAAACAAACATGTTTATGAAAATAAGTGGCTTGAAAACTTTGTTTCTGAAATTGAAAAAAATTCAGAACATATTGAAATGTCGCACTTTTGCGATGTGCTGGAGTCTCAAAAATCTTCAGGGCGCATATACTTGCCATGCGCTTCTTATTTTGAAATGTCAGAATGGACTTTGCCCGCAGGCGCGCAAATGGAATTTGAAAATGTTTTGCACGCGCACGGCGCAGACAATACGTTAAAACGTTTTTTAAAAGGCAGTTTTTGGCGCAATTTTTTGGTTAAGTACGAAGAAGCAAACAATATGCACAAAAAAATGCTTCGCGTAAGCGCAAAGGCGCAAACATATGCCGAATCAGGCAAGCCCATGCGCGAAAAAATTTTAAACCACTTATACGCAGGACAATGTAATTGCGCGTACTGGCACGGAGTATTTGGCGGGCTGTACTTGCCGCACTTAAGAAATGCCATATACAAAGAACTTTTAAAAGCTGAAAATATTTATAATAAATCTTTTTTAAAAACTGCTGTGTGGAGTGTTGTAGATTTTGACTTAGACGCTTCAGACGAAGCGCTTTTTGAAAGTAAAACCCAAAATATATACGTCAGCCCGACCCACGGCGGCACAATTTTTGAGTTTGACGGGCTAAAACATAATTATAATTTTACAAATGTTTTAACCAGACGTTTTGAATCGTACCACAAAAAACTCAAAGATAATATACACAATGCCGTGCTTGCCGGCACAGACGGAGACGGCGTGAAAACCATACACGACGAAGCGGTAAAAGTTAAAGAAACGGGGCTAGACCGTTACTTGTCATATGACGCTCACCGCCGCAGTTCTCTTCGTGACCATTTTTTTGACGTTAATACCTACCCCGAGCATTTTGCAAGCGCAAGTTTTAAAGACTGTGGCGACTTTGCGGGCGGGCATTACAATTATAAAATTAACGCTAAAAAGTTAGAACTTTGGCGCAACGGCAAAGTATACGTTAATAATGAAGCTTACGATGTAAAAATTACAAAAATTATTACGCCGCTTGAGGGCGATATAGGCTACACTGCAGAATATAATATTGAAAATAACTCTAAAAATGCGCTTGAGATAAGGTTTGGGGTAGAGCAGGTGTTTGCGTTTTCAAGCAAAATGCCTGAAGATACTAACTTAATTGAAAACACAAACCAATGGAAACGCGTAGACGAGGGTTTAAATTTTAGCGCTGAAGTTTCTTTAGACATTTCGTGCGATTTTTGGGTTTCGCCTATTGAAACAGTTGCAAATTCTGAAGACGGTTATGAGCGCACATATCAGGGAACGGCGGCGGTAAGCGTTATAAAAGCAACCATAGAAGCCGCTAAAAATTTAAAGTTTACGCTAACTACAAAAATAATATGATTATAGAAAGCGCATTAATTCTTGCCATAATAGCCTCAATTTGTTCGGCAGACACCACTGCTTTCGGGCAATTTATGATAGGCCGCCCGATTTTTTGCGGGCCGCTTTTCGGTTTTTTGCTTGGCGATATTACAACAGGGCTTTGGATTGGCATGATTGTAGAAATGGCGTGGACTGGCTCTGTGCCGCTTGGGGCTGCGGTTCCGGTAGATACAACATCTATTGCGATACTTGCGTCTTATTGGGCGGTAAAAAACTTCACGGGTTCACAAAGTGCGGCAATGCTTGCTTTACTGCTTGCGGTGCCGGTTTCATACATTCACAGGGAAATCGACATGCTAGGCAGAAATTTTAATACCAAAATTATGCATTGGGTTGAACACGGCATAGAGCAAGGTAAAGAGCACCGTATAAGCTTGGGGCTGTTTACGGGGCTTTTTTTGTTTTTGTTTAGGGGTTTTGCTTTTTACTTTGTGTTTATGGTTGTAGGCAGTTGGATTTTTCAGTCAATTTATCCGCAAATGAACGTGGTAATGCGTTTAGCTCTTGTGGAAGCTTGGTACATAATGCCGGTTGTAGGCTTTGGCGTGGTACTATATAATTTTAAAAATATAAAAATACCGTTTATAATAA
>Ga0123355_10010700_pt1 | contig 14090 bp, 2 predicted proteins | sample TergutEmb28metaG_3_FD_89872 | JGI IMG/M metagenome (GOLD analysis project Ga0123355, IMG submission 89872) | Embiratermes neotenicus P1 segment gut microbial communities from Petit-Saut dam, French Guiana - Emb289 P1 | ecosystem: Host-associated > Arthropoda: Insects > Digestive system > Gut ... | reverse complement strand
GATAGAGGGCTTTCGGACAGAGATTCGCTAAGCGCGAGTATTGGTGTTGATACAAACCAGCGCAATACTTCGTAGCCGGCATCTGCAAAAGGCATAAAGTGGATATACGAACCGCGTGGAACCGCAAGACCACTTTCTGTTAGCTCGCGAATTGTTCCATCTGGCTGGAAGGCTGTTACCGTAAGTGTACCGCCGTAGTTGTCAATTACGTCAAAGAAAACGTATACGCCTACTTCAAGTACAATGGTAATTTCGCCTACATATGCATCCGCAGCTGTGATTGTGTAATCTCTTACAACAAACCCAACTGCTTGTGCAGTTAGTACGTCGTGAATAAATGCATGGTTTAGTGTAAAGCTGCCGTTGTTGTGGTTAATAATTTGTGTAGCCGCGCGGTTTGATGTTAAAGACGCATCAACAACAGGGTTTCCACCTTCGTCTACCACGTTAACGATAAGGTTGTAAATCGGGTAATAACCGCCGCCGCCTACATCTTCGCAGCCTAGACGTATTACTATAAGAAGAGTATGGGCATCGTGGGCTGTGATTGTGTGTGACACGCTAACAAATCCTTCCGCAGAAGCGGTAAGAACATTGTGGATAAACACTCCGTTTACCACAAATGTGCCGTCGTTGTTTCTAATAACTTGAGATGTGCCTACAGGTGCAACTGCAAGAGAAGCACTTGGCAGAAGTTGGTTAGCGGTGTCTCTTACTTCAACAACTAGGTTGTTTATTACGCGATAACCGCCGCCGCCGTCACCATAACCAAGGTGGATGATTATATAACCATTTGCCACATCCATGTAGGTGACTGCGCGATTTACGTCATTAAAACCTCCGGCAGATGCAACAAGGGCATCGCCTACACTTGCAGATACATAGAATGTGCCGTCATTATTGCCTGCAACAGCTGTGCTGTTTTGCGTTAGCTGTGCAGATGGCAATAGCTGACTGTCACTGTCTTTTACATAAACTGTAATGTCTACAGGCACGGTTTGGTCAAGTGTAATAACAACCAAACCTGCGGTAGCTTCTGCATTGGTAATTGGGTGGTTTACAGTAACAAACCCGGTGGCCGCTGCAACCAATGTGTCGCCTATATGCACACCGTCAACTGTAAATGTACCGTCATTGTGAGCGGTAATATCAGCTTCGGGGCGGGCTGTATACAAAGTTGCTGTGGATATTAGGTTTCCTTCCGCGTCTTCTACTCTTACGCTAAGGTCGTTAATTGGCAAGCTTATTTCTACTTCAATAAGAAGGAAGTCGCCTAGAGGCAGACTAAAGAAATCCGCTACGTCAACATTCATCGGAGAGAATCCGGGAATGTTAATTGTTATTATGCCGTTTGACCATGCTGCGTGGTTGTTGCGGTTTACTCTAATTGTTTGGAAAGGAGTAATGTAAGCGGCAGTGTGAGAGTTGCTTCCAAATGTTAGTACTACTTCAGATGCAGTGGCGGTAATGTTTGTGCCGCTGTCTGCTTCTCTTATAGTTACAAGTATTGCAAAGTCTTCTTGTTGACCCGGTGTTAGGAAAATATTGGCTTGTTCGTTGCCAAAGGCAGTAAGCACTACAGGAGTTGGCACGGCAAAATTAGAACCTGCTGTTGCATGTGCGCCAAATACTGTGTAGTTACCCGGTGCAAGACCAGAAACGAAGAAATAACCAGTCGAATCACTTACTGTTGTTGCTACAACTTGCCCGTCTTCGTCGAAAACAGTTACGTTTGCATTTGCAATAGGCAATTTAACATTTGGGTTTAATGTCATTGCGTTGTTTAGAACAAATCCGTGGATAATACCATCGGCAGCTCTTGCCAGTGGCAGGTAAATAGGTGTGCCCGGAGTATAAACATCGCTGTCGTCTACTTGACGATACCCCGGTACAAAGCCCGGTGCAGAGCCAAGAAGCATGTCGCCCGGTACTACTCTTGCTGCAAAAATACCTGTGTTGTTGCCGGGGATGTTGTGGTTACGCATGATAGTGTTACCCATGTAATCCACGCCGTCACCTGCATCATACTCAAGGTCAAGCACTGCTGCTGGAATCAATCTTGGCCATACTTGCCCAAGAATCGAGAATTCTTCAACAACGCGCACACTTACAGGGATTTCTGGTTCTACTGGAATTTGGAAGATAGGTCCGGTTTCTTCAGAATCCCAGACGGCTTGTATTTCGTGCCAGCCTGTTGTTCTGTAAGATAGGTTGTTGCCTAAACCGCCAATTGTTTGGCCCCAGTTTGGTATTACACGCACTTCGGTCAAGGTGGTAGCACCGGTTACGTTCCATTGGTTAGCCGCTGCAGTTGTGCCTGTGCCGGAACCTGTGCCTGCAAGGGCACCCGGGTTTTCGTCAACGCCAACAGGGCTTCTAAACTCTACTGTAAAGTTGTTACTTAGTGCAGGGTTTGCATGAGTGCTAGAACCTGCGCGACCGCCATGTGGCAAGCGTCTTGCAACATAGCCTTCTTCGTTGTCGGCGTCTTCGTGACGTACAATTTCCATTGTAAGCACGCCCGGGTCAATATCTTCAAGCAAAATCCAAATTACAAACGGATTAGCAGGAGTACCCGCGCCGCCTCTTATCATGTCAAATCTTAGTTCAGACAAATCGGAGCTAAATCTAATTGCGCGGCTCCAAAGTTCGTCGCCCCACATTGCGCCAGAAATATCAAAGACAGGTGCCGCCGCAGTGCCGCCGCGAGGTACGGGGACAAATGCAGAACTTGGCAAGTGGCTTCTAATATCAAGCTGTGGATTTCTTGCAGTTGCAATGAATGGTGGTGTGTCGGCTTCTACGCTAATATTACGGATATGAACAACCACGTTATCTAGGGCTACTCTGTCCATAAGAATGCGCACAACGCCTCTGTTTAAATCATCTTGGGTAAATGTCCATCCTGGACGCATTACATAGCCAAGAGCTGTCGCGGTAAGGATGTCTGTCAAAACAATATCATCTGGAGCCGCAATACCATAATACTGGATAGGTATGCGTACGCCGTTTTGATAGAATGTTGCATGGTTTATCATTGCGCCGCTTGTAGAGTCAATTGCAATTACAATAGGCTCTTCAAACATATGGTTGGGGCCAAAACCAACAACGGTGTTGGTGCTTACTAAGCCCACAGACATACGTTGGTTTGCGGCTCTTGTTACGTTAATTGTAGAACTTCCGGCTTGCACATTAGCAAACCCTGCTGCCGGCCTTGCCAGATAAGGGTTAAACAATCTTGTGCCTTGCGCAACGCCAGAGAAGTTAACAACTCTGGCACCTGTACCTGTTGTTAGATAGTCTGCACCGGGGGTTATAGATGCGTAGAAAGGTACTTGCCGTTCTCCGCGTGCAAAACCGGTGTTGTATCTGCCGCCTGTTTGCCAAGCAAGATACGGATAGCTTTCGAATGACCGGTTGGGGCTAATAAAGCCGTCCGGTGTTAGCCAGCCGTTAACAAGCCATGCGCCAGAGCTTATGCCTTGCACGTGACCTGACGTAAATACAGATGTTGGTAAAGCTTGAATGCCCGGTGTAGCGGGCTGTACTTGGTTGCCTGTGTAAGTTGAAGTATCCCAGAAAACTTGGTCGTAAATCATTCTGCGAGTAGCAACTTGGGTGGTTGAGTAACCAAAGATTGGCCTGCCCTGCACATTACCCGCGTTAAATACGCGACGCATTGTAATAACCGGGGCTGCGCCTCTGTGTCCAAGAATACCATTACCTGTCCAGCGTGGGCTGGCGTTGGTACCGTGGTTGCCTCTTCTTGAAAATACGGGGCCTATATTGTAAGAATCTTGTATTACAGTTGTACCACTGCGGCGAATTTGACCTATAAGGCCGCCTACTGTGGCTGTGCCGCCTGTGATGCTGCCGGCGTTATAACTTTCTGACACTAGGTTTCTTGTACCGCGGTTGATGCTGCCTATAAGGCCGCCAACGCCGGAAAGACCTGTGTCACTGCTGCTGCCAGATGTGCCAGCACTTACATTGCCTTCGTTACCTGCGCGGAAAATTGTAAGGTCGCGCTGTGCCGAACGGCCAACAATACCACCGGCACAACCATTGGAACCAACTATGGTAACAGTTACGTTGCCGCGGTTAATTGCACCTGTGATGGTTGTTCTTTGGCTTTGGTTCCAGCCAATGATACCGCCAGATACTGCGTTAGCCATAACATTACCGGTATTAAGGACGTTGGTGATGTTGATGCCCAGCACACCCGAACGGTTTCTGGAAACACCAATAATACCGCCGCTGCGTAGACGCATTGCGTTACCACCTGCCGCGTTAAAACCAATGTTGCCGGTATTGGTAACATCGGTGATATTAACAACTCTGTTGGCCGCTGTACCGGAAAATCTCAAATATCCGATAATGCCGCCAAGGCCGCTGTTAAGCCTGCCGCCTGTTGTTGTATTTGGTGCGCCAACATTACCGGAGTTTGATACGTCAATCATATCTACGCGGTTTGTGGCATATCCAATAAGGCCGCCGCCTCTGGAGCGTCCATTGCCTGTTTGCTGCACATGTGCAGTATTGTGTACCTCTGTCATGCTAACTATGGCAGATGCATGACCAATGATGCCGCCAAAAGCGTTAACAGTTGACGCACCACCAGATGAAGTAAGATTTATAGGGGCAAAGTTTACGCTGTTGTTAATATTAATGGTGTTGCGGGACTGCCCTACAAGGCCGCCGATATTGCTGTTGGCTCCCGTACCATTAATATTACCGTGGTTTGCAACGCGGGTTAAATTTGTAGATAAGCCCGGGCCTGCCGTTGTACGGCCAACAAAACCGCCTGCATGGCCATTTACAACCAAGTGAGCAAGGTTGGTACTGTCTGTAATATGAAGACTTGCGCCTTCAACATGACCTACAAAACCACCGGCTACTTGAGATGCAAGAATTCTGCCGTACACCTCGGTGTTTTCAATTCTAATAGATGCAGATATAGGTGTAACTGCTGTACCTATAATACCGCCAGCCTGCTGGAAATACCTGCTGCCGCCGGGGCTGCCAATAGATGTGGTTACGTTAACAATATTTGGCCCGCCAAGTACATTTACTGTACCTGCGGTACGGCCAACTAAACCACCTGCAGATGCAACATTTCTGTTTGCACCTGTGCCTGTAAGGTTTAAGGCAATGGTTACGCCCGCCGATTGGGCACCTACAGAAACATTTGAAATATTAAGGGTAGCGGCAGGCTCTACAAAACCAATCAAGCCGCCCACTCTCTTGTTCGAGAGGTTTCTTGCGCCTGCAAACGTGATGCTGGAACCGGTAACGGCTACGCTGTCAATGTTTACAACGCTGCCCGGCATAACTCTACCAGCAACAAGACCCACATTACCAACAACAAGATTCCAGTCCGCTATAGCAGCTGGGTCTGTATAAACCACATTGGCAAGGGTAAGGTTTCTAATGCTTGCGCCATTGCCAAGGGCTCTAAACAGGCCAACATCGTTAAGGCCTTGTGTTGCGCCTTGTTCCATTTGCGCTCTTGGCTGCAAAGTAAGGCCTGTAATGGCAAAACCACTTCCGTCAAAAGAACCGGTAAAAGGTGCGCCGTCTACAAAGCCACGGCCGCGGAATGTTCCCATTCCGGTCATGTTAATGTTGTTTGCCAAAACAAAGTCATCATGGTTGCTACCAAGTTGGCCAATGAGGAACAATACAAGTTGAGCCGGGGTAGAAATTACCCTAAGTTGCGCACTTACTGGCATGGCATACCCGTAGGCAACCGCTTTGTCGTCGGCTTCAACATCTTCATCTACAAGGGCATCGTTGTCCTCATAAACTTCATTTTCATCCTCATAAATTTCATTTTCGTCGTAATCGTAGTCGATTATAACCTCTTGTTCTATGTCCTCCCCAAATACCTGAAAGTTGCCGACTGTCTGAAGCAATACAAGCCCAGAACCTGCCTGCGTAGCATACTCGTAGGCCACTGACTCATCGTCAGCTTCAAAATCTTCATAAACATTTTCCATGACTGCGTCAACAACGACATCGTTAGTTGTTTCCAATGCCTGTGCGTCGTCACTGTAGCCCATTACAACATTTTGGCTGCTTTGGCTAAAATCTGCGCCAAATACTTGAAAACTGCCAACTGTCATAATGAATACAAGGAAGAATGCCATGATTTTACTTGGTAGCCCTTTGGCCACTTTTTTCATAATAATTCTCCTCCTTCTTATTGCTGTGGTCAACCTCCAAAAAACCTACATGGAGGTTGCCGATGTTGTTTACTTGCTTAACAAAAATCTGTTGCAATTACTTTGTCGCCATCCATCAACCTCCATTTAACTACATAACACATAGTGTGAATAAAAACTAAATGTGAATATGTAGCATTTAATTATAAAGCTTCCAAATACGACCATATTATCACATCTGCAACCTGCCAATGTCAATAGTTTACACGAAAAAATGTAACATATAGTTATTATGTAATGTAACAAAAAGAGCCACAAGCGCGTTGTTGCCGCGCCTGCGGCTTGTTGGTTTTACTGGCAATACAGGGGATGTCAGACTGTTACTTCTTTTTCTGTAAAGCTAATTGCCGCAGTGAGACAAACGGGCAGACAATTTCCCAGTCCATCGCAATAATCTTCACACAAAAGCCTTACCCTTCCATCAACCATGTCGATTGCACCTTCTTGCATAACCGCTGGTTACTGCTAAAGACAGGTAAGTGTCGGTAGTTTGCCTCACTAATACCTATCCACTATCTGCATAATTTCATCGAGTTGGTCCATTTGGAACAGGCTGTTTCTTGAAGATAATCTGAATGTCGTGCTCCCTCTTTCTATTCGTTCAACAGCTACAAGATGCTGTTCCCCTGTTTGCACCGTGTCGGCAAAGAATACGACATCTAACTGAAACCCGGGTTCAAGACTGCCCTTTAAAGCCCTAACAAGGGTAGCATGATATATGTCAGTTTCTGCCCAATCTCTTGTAACTTGCTCGTGTGCGAGCCTACGAGGTCTATTGAGTTCAACAATCAAAACATATGGCGACCCATCAATGATGTCTAGGATATTTTCTGAGACAATATGTCCCCTTGATGGTGCATTGTTTGCTGTTTTATTGCTGATATACGCAATTACTGCGTCATCCGTGAGGCTTCTGCTTTCAAAGCTTACCTCGCCAGAATGTAGTGCCAAAGGCTCGTTGTACATAGTGCTTAGATGTGGATTATCTAAATTGATAATAAGGTTATGGATAAACAAATACCCATCGTCATGTGTGCGGAGCGTTGCACCCCGCAACCTGTTGAGTGGCAGCAAATAATTTGTTCCCTCGGTAAACATCGCCGCGCCTCGATTGTATGTTGACGCCGCGACACCACCTATAATAGATGCGTAGTCGTTTGTGGCATAAACAAATATAGTGTCGGCGGCATTGCCTAAAATCCTGTCAAGAACAGTGAACTCAAACTCAATTAAAGTTTCCCCAAAAGGCCTATGTCCAACATAGTGTGCAATTACAACATCTGTGCTGCGCAATAATGCTTCTTCAAAAGTCTGGTATAAAACAGACATAGAAGCAATTTCCGGCGGATGCGTTACCGCTTGATTGCCGGTGGCTGTATTTGCATAATCAGCATCACATGCCGCCAACACTGCAACCAATAAAATGACAATCATTGAAGTCAATAATTTTTTCATAGTTTCCTCCATTTGCTATTGTCTGAAGGCATCATATATCTGTCTCAAATGCCTTATTTCATTTGCAGATAGGTTGCCTTGTGTGTTCCATGGAAGTTGGAAATACATAATATCAGTACTGTTTGGCGCGTGTCCGGCATAACCCAAAGCATGACCAAGTTCATGGACGGTTATTGCTCTTACTAAACCCGCCGGAAATATATGTGCTTGTGGACAATGCGGACAACCTTCCGGTTCTGTGCATACCGAACAGTCGTCCGGTTCCGTTCTGTAATTGACGAATGTTCGAGCTTGCCCGGAAAAACGATAAACAGTTCTTGTTATATTGTTAACGGTAACTGTTCCTGCTCTGGTTCTTGTTGGGAAACTGGCAAGCCCTGCCCAAGTGTCAAAATTTCCACTTTCCTCCTGCATCTCAGACGGTGACCCGCCAAAAACTTGTATGCTCGCATGTAAGTGCGAGGTTGAAGTTATAGATACATCCAACGCATTTGCCCATCTCGTACGCGACTCTGTTAGCCGTCCACCAAGGTTAAAACCTATTGGTACATCTCCTCTAATAACGGCGGTGCCGGTAGTTATGGTGCCGGGCCAGAAACCAACCCAATTACTATTACTATGCCAAATCAGCGACCACCTAGCATGTAAAGTTGTATTGTTATTTGGCGTAGGCGTAGTTGCCAATATTTGAGTGCCGCCTGTAACAGCGGTAAACCAACCCTCAAATCGGAAGCCAGTCCTTGTTGGTGTTGGTAGTGTACCAATGGGTGTGCCGCCAACCCGTGGCAAAGAAGCTTGGCTTACAGTGCCACCATTAGGGTTCAGCGTTATATTTACGCCCCACCTTGCGAATATAGTCATGTTGTTGTTGATGATACGAGTTGGCAATACTTGCGTGCCGCCTGTCTGTGCATCAAACCATCCTGAAAAAACATGCCCATGTCTAAATGGGGTAGGCAAGTTACCAATAGCGGTACCGGGTGGTACAAGAATTGATGCTTGGCTTAAGGTACCCCCGTTAGGGTTTAATGTTACTGTACGTCCGGCCGATTGCGACACATTGATAGTGCGTGTCGGTGCTCCCGGGACGGTTACAGTTACTGTTCCCACTCTTGCGACAGAGCTGGTATTGGCGGTAGCGGTTATTCTGAATGAACCGTTGCCTGTGCGATTGGCCGGGGTTGTGTTCGAGATAGTTAACCACGCTACATTTCTAGTTGCTGTCCATGTCCCGTTAGAGTTTACGTTGATAGTGGCTTCACTTGCCGCAGCAGTGGGAGTCCATATGGCTTGCGATATTGTTAGGGTGGGGGTTGCCGCTTGGGTTACAGAAATTGTACGTGTTGGTGCTCCAGGTGCGGTAACTGTTATTAGTCCAAACCTTGGCGATGTTCCTATGTTCGTGGTAGCATTTATTCTGAATGAACCATTGCCAGTACGTGTGGTGGGTACAAAATTTGAGACCGTTAACCATGCTACATTACTACTTACAGCCCATGTTCTGTTAGATGTTACGAGGACAGTAGAATTGCCGCCCGCGTGTGTAAAATTTGAACTAGCTGTTGATAGGCTAAGTGTTGCGGGTGCAACCGGCTGTGTGACGGAAATTGTCCTTGTCGGTGCTCCGGGTGCGGTAACTGTAATCGTGCCTGTTCTTTGCGTTGCTCCAATGTTAGCGGTAGCATTAATTCTAAATGAACCGTTGCCTGTGTGGTTGGCAGGTGAAAAATTTGAGACCGTCAGCCATGAGGTTTGGTTGCTGGTTACCGTCCATGTTCTGTTAGATGTTACGAGGACGGTAGAATTGCCGCCCGCATGTGTGAAATTTGAAATAGCTGTTGACAGGCTAAGTGTTGCGGGTGCAACTGGCTGTGTAACAGAAATTGTCCTTGTCGGTGCTCCGGGTGCGGTGACTGTAATCGTACCTGTTCTTTGTGTTGCGCCAGTATTAGCGGTAGCATTAATTCTAAATGAGCCATTGCCTGTGCGAGTTGTGGGTGAAAAATTTGAGACCGTCAGCCATGAGGTTTGGTTGCTGGTAGCTGTCCACGTTCTGTTAGATGTTACGAGGACGGTAGAACTGCCGCCTGCATGTGTAAAATTTGAAATAGCTGTTGACAGGCTAAGTGTTGCGGGTGCAACTGGCTGTGTAACAGAAATTGTCCTTGTCGGCGCGCCGGGTGCGGTAACTGTAATCGTACCTGTTCTTTGCGTTGTTCCAGTGTTAGCAGTAGCGTTAATTCTAAATGAGCCATTGCCTGTGCGAGTTGTGGGTGAAAAATTTGAGACCGTCAGCCATGAGGTCTGGTTGCTGGTAGCTGTCCATGTTCTGTTAGATGTTACTAGGATGGTAGAATTGCCGCCCGCATGTGTAAAATTTGAACTAGCTGTTGACAGGCTAAGTGTTGCGGGTGCAACCGGCTGTGTAACAGAAATTGTCCTTGTCGGTGCTCCGGGTGCGGTGACTGTAATCGTACCTGTTCTTTGTGTTGCTCCAGTATTAGCGGTAGCATTAATTCTAAATGAGCCATTGCCTGTGCGATTAGGGGGATTTACGTTGGATATGGTTAGCCATGATGTTGAATTGCTGGTAGCTGTCCATGTTCTGTTAGAGCCTACACTAATATCAGCAAAGCTTGCCGATGCTGGCGCACTCCATGAAACTCTTGATAGGCTAAGCGTTGCTGGTGCAACCGCTTGAGTAACATTAATGATGCGAGTAGGCACACCTGGAGTAGATACAGTTATAGTCCCCGTCCTTGGCCCTGTTCCCGGGTTCGCAGTAGCGTTAATTCTGAATGAGCCGTTACCAGTGCGGTTTAAAGGGGAGACGCTTGAAATAGTTAGCCATGCTACGTTACTGTTTACTGACCATGTCCTGTTAGATGTTACGTGAACAAGAATATTGGTCGCCGCAGATGCTGGATTCCACGCAGTATGTGATACAGTAAGCGTTGCTGGTGGAGCCGCCTGAGTAACAAGAATACTACGAGTAGGAGCGCCCGGAGCAGATACGGTTATGATTCCCATTCTTGAGGCAGTACCTATATTTGCAGTAGCGTTGATTCTGAAAGAGCCATTGCCGGTGCGGTTAAATGGGTTTACATTCGATATGGTTAACCATGCTACATTACTGTGTATTGCCCATGTTCTATTAGAGGTTATGTTGATGTTTATACTTTGTGCCACAGATGTTGGGTTCCACGCGCCTGTTGATAGGTTAAGTGTGGCAATGTTAGTAGGTACAATTTCAACAACCCCATAGTTATAGGGTTGTTGAAATTCGTAGTAGGAATCAAAGTCTACGTCAACGTTAGGATGGGATTGATGTGTATAAAAAAAATATTCGTCCCAGCCGTACTCTGCCATTTGATCTTGTTCCGCTTGTATTTGCATCAGTAACTCGTCACACCAGGCGTAGTAGTATTCTATTATCGAATCTTGCTCTTGTTGTATTACTGTGAAAGTTTCGTTACACCAACTGGGGTAGTATTCCCACCAGTCGGTGTCATATTCCATTAGCTGGTCTTGCTCTGCCTGTATTTGTGCCCACATTTCATCACACCAGCGGAAGTCGAACCCTATTACCGAGTCTTGTTCCCCTTGTATTATAGCTAGCATCTCGTCGCTCCAACCGAAGTGGTATTCTCCCGGTTGATCTTGCTCTGCTATTATAGCCAACATCTCGTCGCTCCAACCGAAGTAGTATTCTCCCGGTTGATCTTGCTCTGCTATTATAGCCAGCATCTCGTCGCTCCAACCAAAGTAGTATTCCCCCGGTTGATCTTGCTCTGCTATTATAGCCAGCATTTCGTCGCTCCAACCGAAGTAGTATTCCCCCGGTTGATCTTGCTCTGCTATTATGGCCAGCATTTCGTCGCTCCAACCGAAGTAGTATTCCACTACCATATTTTGCTCTGCTTCTAGTTGGCGTCTAAATTCATCATACCAATCGGAGCAATGCAATACCACCGAATCATGGTATTCTTGAACAGTTTCGGCCGTTTCTTGACCAAAGATTATTATTGTATCTGGCGATGTCCTATCGCCAATGCCAGTTACGGCACCAAATGAAGTGTTAAAGGAAAGCATGAGTATAAATACCAATATTAGACACAACGTCTTTTTGAATTTTCTCATTTTCCTCCTCCTTTATTGTTTTTTGTTGTCCCTCCATTTTCAATCCCGTCAAATGCCACACGTTACAACATAGGCACCACCTCTCCTGCAAATGTCTGTTGATTGTCGCTTAACTCAAGGCATCGTACATACCTACAATATCCTTGTCATAATAGTTATATGAACTAACTCCCCACCAATTTATGTAAAAAAACTCTAAATGGCATAATTTTTATATATTGTGATATTTGCGCCAATATTGACAGCTTAATCCATGAAGTGCTCCGTGTCAACAAAAAAATATACATTTTGCTTATATAAAAAAGCAGTTGCAGAACTTCAAAAAAGTTTGCAACTGCCAATTACTCAAAAAATCGACACCTTCGCCGCTATTACTACTCATCGCAGGTTTTATATGTTATGTACACAAAGCACGGCGAATGCATTAACAACTCTCATCGTTTGCATTAGCCTTAACTCGTGCTCACTTCTATGTAGTTTTAAGTTGTTTTAAGTAAAACCGGGGCCCGGGCTCCCGGCAATATGCCACAGCGCATATGAAAGGCGTATACATGGGAGACTAAACACAGGCCGGATCCAAAGCCTGCTGCGTCTCCCCCTTTCATACGGTACGGCGGGTAGTGCAATGTGCAACAAAACTACAAAGGTTAAAGCGGGGAGCGGTGCGGTCAGTTTCAAGGCGCAAGGCCTCTTCCTAAGGTGGCAAAACCCGTCCATGGCATAGAAACGTTTGCGTGTTTGTTGTAGACATATAATATCACGTAACGTGTAATGTGTCAATGGACTTCTTTTGAATATGAATACAAAAAGGGCCTTGCTCGCGCCAAGACCCTTTTGTGTATATATTATATGAAAAAGAGAGGCTATCTTACCATATCAAATGCTTCGTTCATTTCGCGTGTAATTTCATCTAAGCCACCGGCTCTTTCACGCTCAATATTACGGATATGGTCTTCCAGTGATTGTGCACCAATAATGGTTTGCACTTCGGAGTCGGTAAGCACTTGGTAAATATCTGCCCAGTTTGCAGTAAACGCAGGTGTGGTAAATGTGTGCGCAGGAAGGTAAATGAAAGGAATATTGCGCATCATACCATCATAGAAAAGGCGTGTTTCTGGGCTAATTTGGTCAACAGTTTGCCCACCAAGTTGTGCTTGGAAGAAATACTCGCTGGTCATAACAATTGGTGCAACAGCTTTGTTTATACCAACAAGTCTTGACTCAATAAAGCCTGCAAAGTCTGGAAGAAGTCTTTGTTCGCCGTTTACATACTCAAATGTTTCGCCTTCAACACCAAAGTTGGTAAGTGTAATACCATCGTAGGTGAAGAACCAGTTCAACACGCGCATTAGGTCTGCTGGACGCTCTGCTTGGGAGCTGATTGCGCCCGCTGCCATCCAGCGGCTTCTACCCATAATTTGTTGGTGGCCGTGAGGGCCACGGATTGGGTCGGTAGACATCATGATTGCGTTTGGTTCAATTTCTGCAATTGTTCTTGTTGCGGTTTCTGCAAACGCGGCCCATTGTTCTGTCATAAAGGCACGGTTAGAGAAGAATAGTTCTTCGATATTAGCGGTTACAGTGTTACGTGTAAAGAATTCTGGGTCAATAAGTCTGTCGGCATACGCTTGAATGATAAATTCCATGTACTCGATGTAGTGAGGGTGGGTGAAGCGTGTTACATATTCATCATTGTAAATTTGCCATGGTGTAGATTGTATGCCGAATGCGTTTTGGAAAGGACGCAACAAGCCAGCATAAGGAATAACGTCGTCAAAACCGTCGCGTACTGCTTCAAGCACTGCTACAAACTCTGCAAGTGTTGTTGGAGATTGCAAGCCAAGGTACTCCAGCATGTCTTGACGGTACATTACTGAAAATGCGCCGGGTACGTCTGTTACGGCAGGTATACCGTAGATTTGGCCGTCTGTGGCAGAACGTACTCTAATCCAGTCGTCTGGCAGCCAGTTTGCAAGAATGTCTTGACCGTAGTTTTCCAACAGGTTGTCAAGAGGAATGATTGCGCCTTGCATTGCCCATTCTGCTGTGCCAGCAAGGTTCATGAAGTTGATGATGTCTGGCAAGTCGCGTGATGCAAGGATTAGACCCAATTGCTCCACAAATTGCACTTGCGGGATTTGAATGTAGTCGATTTCAACATTCAGCATTTCGTTAATCATTTGCTCTACCATGTTGTTGTCACCGTAGAGGTGTGGGCGGCCTTCTTCAAGCCAGCGGATTTGGAATGTTTCGGCGAACATGCGGCCATCT
>Ga0123355_10010699_pt1 | contig 14091 bp, 11 predicted proteins | sample TergutEmb28metaG_3_FD_89872 | JGI IMG/M metagenome (GOLD analysis project Ga0123355, IMG submission 89872) | Embiratermes neotenicus P1 segment gut microbial communities from Petit-Saut dam, French Guiana - Emb289 P1 | ecosystem: Host-associated > Arthropoda: Insects > Digestive system > Gut ... | reverse complement strand
TCCGACCTCACATCAAGAATCACAAAAGTGCTTTCTGACTCCATTATTTCCCGAGCTTCCGTAGCGGAAATGGTTTGAAATGACACTGTGTCAACATAAGAAGTTTCAGAACCGGGTGCTGTAAAAGCGCAAGAAGTCAGCAGCAGCAGAGTTAGCAATAAAAGAAATGCTTTCATAATTTCCTCCTTTTGTCATGTAAGTACGGATTAGACGCAATATACAAACGATTTGTTCCCGGGAATTATGATTGTTGTAAGGCGATATTGAATTAAAAAACTGACCCAACAAACGTGCATCGCAAATAAACAATCTGTAAAAAATTAATGCGATAGGCTTGTATATGTCGATATTTGTATTATAATTAAAAAATAAGTTATAGCAAATTAGTTACAAAGAAAGCAAGGAGGTTTTGTAATGGCAAAAGGACAAAGATTTTTTATTTGTGAACATTGTGGAAACATGGTAGGATTTATTGCTGATAAAGGTGTACCTCTTGTATGTTGTGGAGTGCCGATGGGAGAGCTTGTTTCAAATACTGAAGAAGCAAGCTTTGAAAAGCATATTCCAAGCGTGACTGTCAATGGCAATGAAATAAACGTAAAAGTAGGAAGTGTACTTCATCCGATGGAAGAGGCACATCACATATCGTTTATTTACGTTGAAACAGAGCGCGGAGGTCAGCGCAAGTCATTAAAAGCAGGCGAAAGCCCTGAGGCTTCGTTTGTTGTTGTGAACGATAAAGCAACAGCAGTGTATGCTTATTGTAATTTGCATGGAATGTGGAAAGCTGAAGTAAAGTAGCCCGGAAGCAAAATCCGTATTAACAATCAATTAAGTTGTGTATGGATGCTGTATCATGCAGCATCCATACAATTTTGTATTAAGAGGAAATCACCATTTGAATATTTTGAATGTAAAAATCCCAAGTGAAGTGTTATATATTATAGGCAAGCTTGAAGAAGTCGGATATGAAGCGTATATGGTAGGCGGCTGTGTCAGAGATGCCGTTTTGGGGACAGAACCCGGCGATTGGGATATATGTACAATTGCGCTTCCGGAACAAATCATAAAATGTTTTGAAGAACATCGCACAATAAAAACCGGTATGAAGCACGGCACAATAACTTTGGTATTGGAAGAAAACAATTTTGAAATTACGACATATCGTGTAGACGGCATTTACTCAGACAGCAGAAGACCCGACACAGTAGAATTTGTATCTGACTTGAAGAAAGATTTGCTTCGCAGAGATTTTACAATCAACGCAATGGCATACAGTCCCAAATCCGGAATAATAGACTTTTTCGGAGGACAAGATGATTTGAAAGCAGGCTTAATACGCTGTGTAGGTGATGCAGATGAGAGATTCAAAGAAGACGCATTGCGAATTATCAGGGCGTTGCGTTTCGCATCGGCATTGGGGTTTACAATTGAAAGAAGCACAGCTGATTCGTGCATCGCAAATAAACGATTACTAAGTAAAATCGCCGTCGAACGCATTTCTTGCGAGCTTAATAAGCTGATTACAGGGCAAGGCGTTTTTCATGTGCTTATGAACTTTATACCTGTAATAACAAAAATAATACCGGAGATTGCGCCGATGATTTTGTTTGAACAGAACAGTCGTTATCATTGTTTTGACGTATTTCATCACACAGTCACAAGTATTAATTTTGCGCCTAATGATGTTATTGTTAGGCAGGCATTGTTATTTCACGATATTGCAAAACCGCAGTGTTACACAGAAGACGAGCACGGCGGGCATTTCTACGGACATCCGCAAATGGGTGCAGAGATTACGAAAGAGATTTTGTTAAGGCTTAAATACAGCAATGAAGCAATAGAAAGCATAACAGAACTTGTCTTATTGCACGACGAGGAAATTTGTCCGACGAGCAAGCATATCAAAAGATGGTTAAACAGGATAGGTGAAACAAGACTCAGGCAGCTAATTGAAGTGAAAAGAGCTGATGCTTTGGCGCATACTGAAAAGTATGGTCGGATCAGAGTAAACACAATAAATGATGCAGAACTTATCTTAAACAAGATTATAGAGCAGCAGCAATGCTTCTCTTTGAGAGATTTGGCAATAAACGGAAATGATTTAATTTCTTTTGGTGTATTGCCCGGAGTGAAAATAGGAAGTATATTAAACAAACTGGTGGATATGGTAATTGACGAGAAAGTTGAAAACAATAAAGAAAGTCTTTTGAAGTCGGTCAAAGAGCTTTTGTATATGTGACATAATTTTGCGTGAATTTTTGTCACGGAAAACATATACATTTTGCAATTCAAAAATTATAATATAGCCACAGAAGTATTCGTATTAGGAGGACTTTTAAATGTATGCAATTTTAGCAGTGTTACCTATTTTTCTCGCTGTTATACTGATGGTATTTTTTAATGTAAAAACAGGGAAAGCTATGACGGCGGCATGGTTTTTGTGTTTTATATTCGCAATTATTTTCTGGAGAATGAATATAGCGCATGCCGTTACATATACGTTTTTAGGTTTCCTTACTGCAATGGACACGATATTGATAGTTTTCGGTGCTATTTTCTTGTTGAATACACTTATTAACTTAAAATTTATAGAGTCTATCGGTAACGGATTTACGAACATTACGCAAGACAGGCGTATTCAGATTTTAATTATCGGTTGGTTTTTTACCAGCTTTATTGAGGGAGCGGCAGGTTTCGGAACTCCCGGTGCTCTCGCAGCACCTTTGCTTGTAGGTCTTGGCGTACCGCCATTCTTTGCAGGGTTATCGACGCTGATAGGCAGTGCTGTTCCTACAACGTTTGGAGCAGTGGGAATTCCTCCGATAACCGGATTTCAGATGATTTTGCCAAGCATTGAGACGCTCTTTCCGGAAGTAGATCCACTGGCATACAGTACGCAATTGTTTTCGAGGATAGCGCTTACTAATGTGTTTATCGGTTCGATAGTGCCTGCAGTATTGCTGACTTCAATTATTTTGAGAGACGGAAGAAAGAAAAATATTGGAGACGTGCTCAGCATTTTACCGCTCGCTCTTTTTGCAGGCTTTGCTTTTACAGTTCCGGTGTATTTCGTTGTAACGTTTATAGGACCGGAAGTTGGCTCGTTGCTTGGAGCGCTGATAGGTTTAGTTATTTTCGTACCGCTGATAAAACGAGGGTTTTTAGTTCCTCGATCGATTTACAGATTCCAAGATGATCCGATTTTAGAAACTTCCGAAAATGTACCGGAAAAGAAAAGTGAGATTCCTCTGTATACAGCATGGTCGCCGTACATAATCATTGCAGGTCTTTTAGTTGTAACGAGACTGCCGTGGTTACCGATAAGGGATTGGATCTTTGATCCTGCACGTACCGTCTTTGTGGAAGGCTTGTTTGGATATGAGGGTATTAATTGGACATGGAGAGTGTTAAACAATCCGGGACTGTTTCCGTTCCTTGCCGTAGCATTATGTTACATGGCGGCACGAGGAATGAAACGTGATGATGTGAAACAAGTATTTAAAACTACATGTAAACAGATTAAAAATGCTACATTTGCATTGTTATTTGGTATAGCCCTTGTTCAAATCATGAGGTTTACTAATTTTTCAAATCCGGCAGGGGCGCTTGAAGCGATGACTACAGAAGTTGCAAAAGCACTTGCAGATATATTTGGCGGGATGTACCCATTGATTTCACCGTTTGTAGGAGCGTTTGGCTCATTGGTTGCAGGTTCAAAGACAGTATCAAATATTATGTTTATGAACCTCCAATTTGAAGCGGCGCTTATAGTTGGATTGCCTACTATGTTAATTGCTATGAGTCAGTCGATCGGAGCAGCCGTAGGAAATATGGTATGTATTCATAACATAGTTGCAGTAACGGCTACAACAAATGCAACCGGCAAAGAAGGCAAGTTGCTTGTTGCGGCTACGCCACCGTGTGTCATATATGCATTACTGCTTGCGGCAATGTTGTTTATATATCTGGGGCTTGGAGTAGAATGGCTTGCTTAAAATAATCTTCCCAAAGTTAAAAAAATAGAGCACTAACTAAGAATGTCGGGTCTCTCTGCTGAAGAGGTCCGGCATTTTTAGGATATATTATCAAGACTTTTCACAAGTACAGTTACGATACGTTTGTCATGAACTTCTTCCGCTGTAAATAAAAAACCGCCGAATTCAATTTCAGGTTTCTCATCATCCATAGGGATGCGTTGTAATTGACCGATAATAAAGCCGCTGAGCGTGTCGTATTCATCTACAGGGAATTCTGTCCCAAAATAACTTTGCACTTTCTCAAAGTCAATTGAGCCTTGCACAGAGAATGTATTTTGACCAATAGGTATAATTTCTTGAGATTCGTCAGCATCGTATTCGTCTAAAATACTACCGACGATTTCTTCAACGAGATCCTCGATCGTTACAATGCCTGTCATGCCGCCGTATTCATCGACAATAATAGCCATATATACGTGATTTTTCTGCATTTCTTGCAGAAGTTCTATAGTATTTTTTGACGGAGGCACGAAGTAAGGTTCATGCAAAAATGATCTGATATTGAAGCCTGATACGTCTTTGTTGTCTGCCATATATTTCATAATGTCTTTCATATGTAAAAAACCTAAAATGTTGTCAATGCTGTTTTCATAAATTGGGATACGAGAATACTTTTCTTCGATCAACACTTTGACGATTTCATCAAAATCAACTTCGACCGGTAACGCAGTAACTTGGACACGGTGGATACCGGCATCTTTGACCGTTTTTTCTTCAAGATTCAAAACATTATTCATTATGTCATGTTCGCTTTCGGCGATATTGCCGTATTCGCTGCCGGATTTAAGCATCATGCGAATTTCTTCTTTCGTAACGCCGTCTGCTTGCGCATTATCTTTTATGCCAAACAGTCTCAATATAAAATTTGCAGAGACAGACAGGAGTTTAACGAAAGGAAAAACAACTTTTGAAAGTATATTTAAAAATCCTATCGTGGAGAACGCAAACTTCATTGAATTTTTCAAAGCGATTCTTTTTGGGATAAGCTCGCCAAATACAAGCATAAAATATGTCAAAATTAATGTGACAAAAATAAATACAACAGGCTCGGCGACTGCTGTTGAAATAGGCAGACCAAGATCGAGAACCCTTGTGACTATCGGATCGGTAAACGAACTTGCGGCATATGCACCTGCAAAAAATGCGATAAAAGTAATATAGAGTTGTGTCGTAGCAAAAAATGCGGTAGGGTCTTCAATGGCTTTCCAAAGTTGTTTTGCTTTTTTATGACCGGACTCTGCAAGCGTTTTGACTTTTGTGCGGTTTGCAGAACTCAGTGCTATTTCTGTAGCAGAAAAAGCCCCGCTTAACAGAATAAGTGCGCTTAATATACATATACTAAGTAAAATAACAATCAACCCCCTATAAAAAAACACTAAAAAATGCACATTGAACATGCAATGCGCAAACAATAACCCATTGCGACTCAGCAGAAAACGAATTTCAAACTGAGCCTATGCGTTGAAACGATGTGGGCTTATATTTAATTTATTTTGGCGTGATAAAACAACCACTATTACATGTGATTATCTTTGTCGCTCTTTAACTTATAAATTACAGCTCCTAAAATTACAACTATTGCAATTAATATTAAAGGCATAACCGGCATCCTCTCTTTGTGTTTATTTCAGTTCTCTAAATATAATAATATAACACAGAATAATATGCAAGAATTTTTATTGACTTTTATTGAAAGCTTGATAAAATTGTTAAAAAAGGACTGACTATTTATGAATGATAAGCGCAAAGTAGTGTATGACAGTTTAAACCGTATGGAAGTAACGTACGAAGTTATTGAACACCCCGCAGTTTTTACAATAGAGGAAATGGATAACCTTGGAATGGAAATAAAGGGTGAAATATTGAAAAATTTATTTATCAGAGACGATAAAAAGAAAAACTTTTTCATTATAGTTCTTTGCAAACAAAAGCGTGCAAACTTAAAAGAAATTCGAGCAAAACTTGATTCCGGAGCATTGACATTTGCATCCGAAGAATATTTATATAAGTATCTTAAGTTGCAAAAAGGTGAAGTTACTCCTTTCGGCGTGTTAAATGATGAACAGTGTGAAGTAAAAGTTGTTTTTGACAGCGACATATTTTCATTTGATAAAGTAGGGGTGCATCCTAACGATAATACGGCTACAGTGTGGCTGAGTCCGTATGATTTAAGAAGTGTTATAGAAGTTTACGGAAATGAAGTGAGATCTATAGAGTTGTAAATAATACGGGTCTGTAAGCCTGTGCCGGATAAAAGAAAAGAATAAGAACGGGTGTGTAAGTCATACATAACCCGTTCTTATTTAATAATTGATGTATTGATATTTATAAGAGACTACTCGTCGCTATCGTCGTCATCATCATCGTCAGCATCGTCTTCTTCGTCAGCATCATCATCGTCATCATCATCGTCAGCGTCATCTTCATCTTCTTCGTCAGCAACTGTAGATACCATCATGATACGTTCTGCTGCGTCATATCCTGTCACTTCAAATCCAAGTAAAGCAGCAAGCTCACGAAGTTGGAAGAAGTTGTTTCCGCCAATGTTGAAAGGAGAAACGTCTGCTCTTTCGCCGTCAACATAAAGTACTTGAGCACTTGCAACTGCTGTTTGACTCATATCTTCGCCTATTTCAAGTTCTCCACCGATAAAGTCATATTCTTCACCTGTAGTAACTATCATGTTAGGAGCTTCAAAAGTAACGTTGAACTGTGCATCAGTTTCGTTCATAAGTGCAGCCAGGTCACGAAGTTGGAAGTAGTTTGCACCGTTGATATTGTAAGGCTGAACGCCATCAACGATTTCGCCGTCAAGCTGCAATCTCCAAGCTGAAAGAACAACAACAGGATCCGTCGTCTCTTCTGCAACTTCCTCTGCCTCTTCCTCAGTTGTAGCTTCATAATCTGTAGTTTCTACGTCAGTACCATTAACGACTTCTTCTTCACTTGCAAATGCAACAGCCGTCATACCGAATACTAGTGCTAAGACTAGCATAATTGCCAATAACTTTTTCATTTTATACCTTCTCCTTTTTTAAATATCAACGTCATATAGAACTTAACGTCAAATTGTTTCGCATACATCTTATCATTAATTGGAGCAATTTTTCAAGCAAAGTCCAAGTGTTGTAATAAAAATGTTATATTACAGGGATTTACTTAAATATGATCTTATCATTTTCGATTTTTTCAATAACGGCCAGTGATTCCACGATATACCCAAAGTCTCTAAGGCGGTCAGAACCACCTTGGAAAGATTTTTCTATTACAGCACCGACTCCGACAACAGTTGCGCCGGCTTGCTTGACAATGTCACAGAGGGCAAGCGCCGCCTCGCCGTACGCCAACAGGTCGTCAATAATGAGTACGTTATCATCGGGAGATAAAAACTTCTTCGATAATTTGACGTGAGAAATAGTATTCTTTGTGAGAGATTTAGTGATATACGAAAAATAAGACTCGTCATCGTCATCATAGGCACTTGCTTTTTTAGCAAAAACGACAGGCGGGTTGCCAAAAGCATTTGCAGTGCAAACAGCTATAGCTATGCCGCTTGCTTCAATAGTAAGTATTTTATTGACATTTTTGTCATGAAATCTTTTTTTGAACTCAATTCCGATCTCATACATAAATTGGGCGTCTATTTGCTGGTTCAAAAATCCGTCAACCTTTATGATTTCTGAACCAATGGCTTGACCTTCAGTTAAAATTTTCTTTTTAAGAGCTTCCATTTTAAACCCCCTTTTTAATCTTATTTTAATATAATTATATCTAACACGGATTTTTTTTTCAATATGTCTATTTACGAACTTGAAAAATATTAATATAATAGATGGGTGTCAAGTTTGGCTTTGATATTTTTGTTAGTCAAATTTGAAAACAATCAATTCAATTTAGGAATGGAATTCAAAGGAGAAAGAATATGAAGAAAATTTTAATTGCCATGCTTGCGTTTGCGATGATTTTTAGTCTTGCAGCGTGTGGCGGCAACGGTAACGGTAACAATAACAATGGTGCAACTAACGGCACAACTGATGTTGATGATGTGCTGACAGTAGGCTTTATTCTTATCGGTTCAGTAACGGATGGCGGATTTACTCAGGCACATGCCAATGGTGCAAGAGACCTTGAAGAACACTTCGGCGGTAGAGTTCGCACAATAATGATAGAGTCGGTAGATAGCCAAAACAACCAGGCGATAAGATCGGCTGCGGAAAATCTTATAGATGCAGGTGCAAGAGTTGTAGTTGGGAACAGCTTTGGCTATATAGATATGATGGAAGAACTGTCAGGCGAATTTCCTGATATATATTTCCTCCATTTCTCAGGAAACAGGATGAACGACACTAACCTTGACAACTTTTTCGGAGCTATGGAAGAGCCGAGATTCTTGACAGGCATGGTAGCGGGACTTATGACAGAGTCAAACATGATAGGGTATGTTGCAGCACATCCTTTTACAGAAGTACAGATCGGTATTAACGCATTTACGCTGGGAGTACAATACGTTAACCCTGATGCAGAAGTAAACGTTATATTTATTAACACATGGGGCGATGCAATACTTGAAAGACAAGCAGCGGAAGCTCTTCTTGATGCAGGCAATGATGTGATTGCGCAGCACTCTGATTCACCGGGTCCGATAATAGCAGCCGGAGAAAGAGGTGCGTTTGGTATAGCATACAACCTTGACAAACCGGATTCATCACCGGAAGCTTATTTGACAGCAGCAGTATGGAATCACGGTGTATATTACATCTATGCTATACAGCAAATCTTGGACGGAACGTTTACACCGTTTAGCTTCTATGGAAACATGGCATCAGGTTACGTAGATATTGCGCCGCTTTCACACTTAGTTCCGGATGATGTGGCAGAAATAGTAATGGAAGCAAGAGATAGGATGATCGCAGGAGAATTAATACCATTTGCAGGTGAAATTTTCTACGCAGACGGAAGAGTTCTTTCAGAAGAAGGACAAGTTTTGACCAGAGCAGAAATTTGGTCAATTAACGATGTAATAAGAGGCGTGAACGCCATTTAATTATCGCAGCTATTTTTCCGCTGATTGGAACGTAACAAGTAAGCGGTTGGAGGAACAGACTTTGTTAACTACTGCAATTGAGATGAAAAATATATCGAAGCATTTTGGTGCGCTTGCGGCGAACGAAGATGTTAATTTGACTGTATACAATAATGAAATACATGCGCTGCTTGGAGAAAACGGCGCAGGGAAAAGTACGCTTATGAACATGCTGTCGGGGATTTACAGCCCTGACAGCGGTTCTATTTTTATTGATGGTAAAGAAGTAAGCCTTGCTTCGCCAAAAGATGCAATTGCACTTGGAATTGGTATGATTCATCAGCACTTCAAGTTGATAGATGTTTTAACGGCTAAAGAAAATATTGTAATTGGACAAAAAGGCGGTTTTTTTACAAAAAGCAAATCACTTTCACATGAAATCAGGAAATTATCTGATGAGTACGGGCTTGACATCGACCCGGATAAAAAAGTTTATGAGATGTCAGTAGGTGAAAAACAAACGCTTGAAATCATAAAAGTTTTATATAGGGGAGCAAGGATATTAATACTTGATGAACCTACGGCTGTTTTGACACCGCAGGAAATAAATAAGCTGTTTAAGATTATAAAAAATATGAAAGAAAAAGGTTGCGCCGTTGTTATAATTACGCACAAGTTGGGTGAGGTCATGGAAATAAGTGACAGAATTACGATTTTGCGGAAAGGCAATTCTGTTGCGAGCGTTTTGACGAAAGAAGTCGAAGTACCGTCATTAATTGAGATGATGGTCGGAAAAAAAGTCGATTTATCTATTAAAAAGACGAAATCAAACAATAAAACGAAGTTGCTTGAACTTGATGACGTTACTGTTCACGATAGTGAGAAAAAGGAAGCATTAAAAAACGTCAGCTTTGTACTTAACACTAATGAAATATTAGGCGTTGCGGGAGTAGCTAACAGTGGGCAAAAGGAACTTTGTGAAGCGATAGCCGGTCTCATTCACATCAACAAAGGCAGAATCTTTTTTAACAATGAAAACATACGGGGAAAAAGTCCCGGTGAAATTATAAAAATGGGGATAAGGATGGGATTTATACCGGAAGACAGATTGGGTATGGGTCTTGTTGCAGGGATGGATATAGTCCATAATATCATTTTAAAGGATTATCAAGGGCAAAGAGGCGTTTTCTTAAAGCGAGGACCGTGTATTCAGAAAGCTAAAAAAATTGTAGAGAAGCTTGACATTGCAACGCCAAGCATATTTACGCCTGTAAAAAAACTTTCGGGCGGAAATATACAAAAGGTGTTGCTCGGCAGGGAAATAGACTCAAATCCAAAAGTGCTTATAACGGCATATCCGATAAGAGGGCTTGATATAGGTGCGTCATATAAAATATATGATTTACTAAACGAGCAAAAAGAAAAAGGCGTAGGAGTATTGTTTATTGGAGAAGATCTCGACGTGCTTATGGAGCTTTGCGATAGAATAATCGTTCTTTGTCACGGCGAAATTATGGGAATTGTAGATCCGGATGAAGTTACTAAGGAAGATGTAGGCTTTCTTATGGCAGGTGTGACCGAAAGAGAGGGACGTTCATGATAAGAATTACGAAACGAGCAGAACTTCCCAAAAGCAGGGAATGGATCATAAGAACGGCAGCAATCATATTGTCACTTATATTTGCGGGAATAGTTATTGCTATTTTGGGATTTAACCCGGTTAGAGTTTTTACTGAAATAATCAACGGTGCGATAGGCACACAAATGCGTATAAATCAAACGATACTAAGAGCTATACCGCTCATCATTACGTCGATGGGAATTTTAGTGGCGTTTAAAATGAGATTTTGGAATATTGGCGGCGAAGGGCAAATAATGATGGGAGCAATGGGAGCAGCGTTTGTGGCGCTTAACTTTTCTCCCGACATGCCAAGATTTGCTATGCTTATACTTATGGCAGTAGCGGCAATGTTGTGCGGCGGTTTGTGGGCATTTATTCCGGCATTTTTTAAAGCCGGATTTGGAACTAACGAAACAATATTTACATTGATGATGAACTACATAGCGATTCAATGGGTCACGTATCTTCAATTTGAACTGTGGAGAGACGACGGACATTTGGGATTTCCGCGTATTGCGGCCTTTCCCGAAAATGCACTTATGCCGAGGTTATTCGGAATCCATGCAGGATGGCTCATCGCAATTGTAGCGGTAATAGTAGTATATATTTTAATTAACCATACGAAAAAGGGATATGAAATAACAGTACTTGGCGAAAGTATGGAAACTGCAAGATATGCCGGAATGAACACAAAAGTAATCACTGTTGTTGCAATGCTTATATCAGGCGGTCTTTGCGGTCTTACAGGCATGGTACAAGTATCGGCAATAGAAAGAACGTTGACGTACTCAGTTTCGGCAGGCTTTGGATTTACGGCAATCATAACGACGTGGCTCGGTAGGCTTTCGGCACCTACTATAGCAGTAGTATGCTTCATATTTGCTATGTTGCTTCAAGGCGGTACATTCCTTCAAATTGCACTGTCGGTTCCGGCATCGGTAGCAGAGACGATACAAGGAATCATATTGTTCTTTGTACTTGGAAGTGAATTTTTCATTCAATATAAAGTTTCGTTTAGACGTAAAGTGAAAAAGGTGGTGGCGTAGCATGGAATTGTTTTTAGTAGCAGTAGTAGTGGCGGCGATGCCGGTATTGTTTGCGACACTCGGTGAACTTTTGTCGGAAAAAGCGGGAAATCTTAACCTCGGAGTTGAAGGAATGATGTATATGGGTGCAGTTATTGCGTTTATTGCAGCCATTACAACAGGAAATGTTTTTTTGACGATCCTTGCAGCCTTTGTTGCGGGTGCGGCAGGTGCGGCAATTTATGCGGTTCTTACTGTTACGCTCAGAGCAAACCAAGTAGTAACGGGATTGACATTAACAATTTTCGGTACGGGCTTTTCGAACTTTGTAGGCAGTGGTGTAAGCGGAATGATTGTGCCGCAGAGCATCAGAGAGTTCTTTTCAGCAGTTGCCGTTCCGGGACTTTCTGAAATTCCGTTTTTAGGGAATATATTGTTTAATCAAAGTGTTTTTACGTATGCAGGATTTATACTTACTATTATGGTATCAATATATCTCAGAAAAACGAAAGCGGGATTAAACTTAAAGGCAGTAGGCGAAAATGCGGCGGCAGCGGACGCTTCGGGAATAAACGTTATAATGTATAAATATGTTCATGTTATAGTCGGCGGAGGGCTTTGCGGCCTTGGTGGTGCGTTTATGTCAATAGTGTCAATACCGATATGGCAGGATGGACTTATTGCGGGGCGAGGTTGGATCGCAGTAGCACTTGTAATTTTTGCCTCTTGGAAACCGCTTAAAGCATTGTTCGGGGCATTGCTGTTCGGAGGTCTCAGCATAGTTGGATTTAGGCTTCAAATTATGGGAATCAACATTACGCAGTACATTATAGATATGATACCGTATGTGGCAACAATAATAATAGTAATTTTGAGTACGCGTAAAAACAGAAAAGAAGATAGAGCACCGGCAGATATGGGCAAGGCTTACTTTAGAGAAGAGCGATAAATAATAAAGTGTAATAGTGAAAGGCAGCCTTTTGACGAGGCTGTTCTTTGCGTTACAGGGTCGGATAAAAATGCTGTTAAACTTTTTCAAGTTTGACAAATCGCAGCAACGCAAAAAAAGTTTGACAATGGCAGTATATGGAATTATTATATAAAAGTACAATTTAATATAAAAATGTAGTCACAAACGTAACGTGTGTTTTGGTGTACTTTTGGCTCGGGGTACGATATAGTCAAACACTTTTTACTAATTGTAAACAAATAGTTATATATGGTATAATGTGTTTGGGTGAAGTTGTGTTTTAATATAGCACATCATAATTTGTTTACGAAGGAGCAGTTTGCTATGAATATCAAATTAATGACAGAACCAAGAGCCGAAGCTATTTCGCTTGAAGTTGAAAAAGGAATAAAAATCCAAGAAATAGTAGCAAAATATCAAGAGGTATTGCCGTTTCGAGTATTGGCAGCTAAAGTTGATAATAAACTCGAAGAATTAACGAAAGAACTTGAGAAGCCGTGTAAGGTGGAGTTTCTCGACATGCGTAGTTCTGCGGCGAGTTTGATGTATCAACATGGCTTGACTTTTATTTATATCAAAGCGATTTATGACACACTTGGAAAAGTTCAAGTGTATATTAAAAATTCCATAAATAAAGGGATTTATACGTCTGTAAAGCTTCCGAAAGCAATCACGGAAAGACAAGTAAAGTCAATAGAAAGCAAAATGAGACAGATGGTTAAAGAGGATATCCCTTTTGTCAAAACATCGGTTTCGCACAAAGAAGCTCTCGAAATATTAAAAAAAGACGGACAAAGTGAGAAAATAAGGCTTTTAGAAAAAAAGGCAGACTCTGAAAGCGTAAAATTTTATTCGCTGGAAGATGAGAAAAATTGCTTCTATGGACTCATGGTACCATCGACAGGATATATTGAACGATTTGAGCTTGTGAAATATAAAAAAGGAGTACTGCTAAGGTATCCGCATCCGCAAAATCCAAACATTATTCCCGATTACGTAGATGAAGTAAAACTTTATGAAGCATTTAAAGAAGCTACTAAATGGAGCAAGCTTCTTGAGATAAAATTTGTAGCTGATTTAAACGAGAAGATATTAACAGGGCAATATAAAGAAATCATTCAACTGTCCGAGGCGTTGCACGAAAAGAAAACGGCAGAAATTGCCGATATGATAACAAAACATAATAAGAGAATCGTCTTAATCGCAGGACCTTCATCGTCAGGCAAGACTACATTTGCGAAGAGATTATGTATACAGCTCAAAGTCAACGGACATGAACCGTTATATATGAGTACTGACGACTACTTTGTCGAAAGAGGCATGACACCGCTTGATGAATACGGAGAGCCTGATTTTGAGAGCATTGGCGCTATTGAAGTTCGCATGTTTAATGAGCATATGAATGCTCTTTT
>Ga0123355_10010698_pt1 | contig 14091 bp, 36 predicted proteins | sample TergutEmb28metaG_3_FD_89872 | JGI IMG/M metagenome (GOLD analysis project Ga0123355, IMG submission 89872) | Embiratermes neotenicus P1 segment gut microbial communities from Petit-Saut dam, French Guiana - Emb289 P1 | ecosystem: Host-associated > Arthropoda: Insects > Digestive system > Gut ... | reverse complement strand
GTGGGAGGGTCTGTGCTGGATGGGTTGGTGGGAGTGTCTGTACTGGATGGGTTGGTGGGAGGGTCTGTACTGGTTGAGTTGGTGGGAGGGTTTGTACTGGATGGGTTGGTGGGAGGGTCTGTACTGGATAGGTTTTTGGGAGGGTCTGTACTAGGTGGGTTGGTGTGAGGGTCTTTACTGGATGGGTTGGTCAGCATGTATTTGCATGGAGATGAAAATATATTATTATATCTGTGTAAGAAAAAATCCATATCCACAGGACGTTCCCTAAAAGCTGTACCAATTTCCAGTGCTTGTACAGCAGAATTTACGTTATCTGGCAGTCACAGTACTGGAGAGGTGTCAGAAAATTAAATGTTCCATATTTAGTTAGACGGTTTTTGGAGACAGGGTGCTGGAGAGATTAGAGGGCAGAGTATGACGGTGTTTTGGGCATGATGCTGGAGAGAGGAGAGGGCAGAAAGTGACGGTGTTTGGAAACAGGATGTTGGAGAGTGGAGAGGACAGAGCTTGAAGGTGTTTTTGTACAGGGTGCAACAGAGAATAGAAGAAAGGTTGTGACGGTGTTTTGGGAACAGGTTGCTGGAGAGAGTAGAGTGAAGTGTGTTATGGTGTTTGGGAATAGGTTTCTAGAGACAGGAGATGACAGAGTGTGACGGTGTTTGGGAACAGGGTGCTGGCGAGAGGAGAGGGCAGAATGTGACTATTATTGGAAACATCGTGCTGGAGAGAGGAGAGGAGACATTATTTCGGTGTTTTTAACAATGTGCCGTAGAGAGGAAAGGACAGTGTGTGACGGGGTTTGGAAACAAGGTTTTAGAGAGAGGATAGGACAGAGTGTTTCGGTGTTTGGGAACATGTACCTGGAGAGAAGAGAGGACAGATGGTGACGGTGTTTCGGAGCAGGGTGCTGGAGAGAGAAGAGGAAAGAATATGACGGTGTTTGGGAACAATTTGTTGGAGATAAGAGATGGCAGAGTTTGACGGTGTTTGGGACAGGCTGCTGTAGAGAGTATATTGTAGATTGTGACTGTGTTTGAATCAGGGTGCTGGAGAGAGCAGAGGTTAGAGTTTAGCGGTGTTTGAAATCAGGGTGTTGTAGAGAGGAGAATACAGATTGTGACGGTGTTTGGGACAGGGTGTTGTAGAGAGGAGAGGACAGAGTGTGACACTGTTTGTGAACAGGGTGCTAGAGAGAGGAGAAGACAGAGTGCGACGGTGTTTGGAAACAGGGTGCTGGAGAGAGAAAAGGGTAGAGTGTGATGGTGTTTGTGAACAGCTTGTTGGAGACAGGAGAGGACAGAGTGTGAATGTGTTTTGGAAAAGGGTGCTGGAGAGATAAATGGGTAGAGTGTGACGGTGATTGTGAACAGGTTGTTGGAGAGAAGAAAAGGCAGATTTTGACGGTGAAAGAGACAGACTTTTGTAGAGAGTAGATTGTAGAGTGTGACGGTGTTTGGGATCAGGGTGCTGGAGATATTATAGGTCAGAGTGTTACTGTGTATGTGGAAAAGTTGCTGGAGAGAGGAGAGCGTAGAGTGTGATGGTGTTTGTGAATAGGATGTTTGAGAGTGTAGAGGACAGAATGTGACGGTGTTTAGGAACTGTATGCTGGAGAGAGGAGTGGGCAGATTGTGACGGTGTTTGGGAGCAGGGTGCGGGAGAGAGAAGAGGGCAGAGTGTGACGGTGTTTGGGAACAGGGTGCTGGAGAGGGGTTAGGACATAGTGAGACGGTATTTCGGAACAGGTTGCTTTAGCGAGGAGAGGAAAATGCGTGACGGTGTTTGGGAACATGTTTTCTGAGAGTTGAGAGGACAGATATTGACGGTGTTTGGGAACAGGGTGCTGGACAGATGAGAGGACAAATTGTGACTGCGATTGGGAACAGCCTGCTTAAGAGAAGAGAGGGCAGAATTTGACGTTGTTTCGGAACAGGTTGTTGGAGAGTGTAGAGTACAGAGTGTGACGTTATTTGGGAACGGGATGCTGGATTTAGGAGAGGACAGTGAGTGACGGTATTTGGGAACAGGTTGCTGGAGAGAGGAGAGGTCAGAGTGTGATGGTGTTTGGGAACAGGGTGCTTGAGAAAGGAGAGGACAGGGTGTAACGGTGTTTGGGAACCGGGTGCTGTAGTGAGGAGAGGACAGAGTGTGACGGTGTTTTTGGGAACAGGGTGCTGGAGAGAGGAGAGAACGGAGTGTGACGATTTTTGGGAACAGGGTCTTGGAGAGAGGAGAGGAGAGAATATGACGGTGGTTGGGAACAGGGCGTTAGAGAGAGGAGAGAGCAGACTGCGACGGTGTTTGGGAACAGGGTGCTGGAGAGAGGAGATAACAGTGTGTTACGGTGTTTGGTGACAGGTTGCTGGTGAGAATAAATGGCAGAGTGTGACGATGTTTTGGAACAGGTTGTTGGAGAGAAGAGAGGACAGAGAGTGACGGTGTTTGGGAACAGGTAGTTTTAGAGGTGAGAGGGTAGATTGTGACGTTGTTTGGTAACAGGTTGCTGAAGTGAGAAGACGGCAGTGGATAACGGTGTTTTTTAACAGGTTGCTGGATAGAGAAGAGGTTAGAGTGTGACGTTGTTTGGGAACAGGTTGTTGGAGAGAGGAGATGGCAGAATGTGACGGTGTTTGGGAATAGGATGCCGGAGAGAGAAGAAGAGAGTGTGTGACGTTGTTTGAGAACAGGTTTCTTGAGAGAATAGTGGCAGAAAATGAAAGTTTATGCGAACAGGTTTTTCGAGAGAGGAGAGGACGGAGTGTGAGGTTGTTTTGGAACATTTTGCTGCTGAGAGGAGAGGACAGAGTGTGACGGTGTTTTATAACAGGGTGCTGCACAGAGGAGAGGGCAGTTTGTGACGGTGTTTGAGAACAGGATGTTGGAGAGAGAAGAGGAAGATGTGTGACGGCGTTTGGGAACATGCTGCTTGGGAGAGGAAAGGACAGATTGTGACGGTAGTTGAGAACAAGTTGCTGGAGAAAAGAGAAGGCAGAATGAGTCGATGTTTCAAAACCGGTTGCTGTAGAGAGGAGAGGTGAGATTTTGTCGGTGTTTTGGGAACAGAGAGTTGGAGAGTAGAAAGAGCAGAGTGTGACGGTGTTTGGGAACAAGTTTTTGTAGAGAGGAGAGGACAGATTGTGACGTTGTTTAGGATCAGGATGCTGTAGAGAGTATAGTGCGGTGTCTGACCGTGTTTGAGAACAGGGAGTTGGAGAGATGAGAGGGTAGGGTGTGACGTTGTTCTAATTGAGGGTGCTGGAGATGGGAGATGGCAGAGTTTGACAGTGTTTGTGGAAAGGTTGCTGGAGAGAGGATAGTTTATCGTGTGACGGTGTATGTTAACAGTAAGTTTGAGTGGGAAGGAGACAGAGTGTGACGGTGTTTGTGAACAGTGTGCTGGGGAGAGGAGTTTGCAATGTGTGACGGTGTTTGGGAAAAGGGTGCTGGAGAGAGAAGAGGGCAGAGTGTGACGTTGTTTGGGAACAAGATGCTGGAGAGACGAGACTAGATATTGTGAAAGTGTTTGGGAACAGGATTTTGGAGTGAGGAGAGGACAGAGTGTGACGGTGTTTGAGAAAAGTGTGCTGGAGAGAGATGAGGTCAGAGTGTGACGGTGTTTCGAAACATGTTGCTGGAGAGAGGAGAGGACAGTGTTTGAACGTGTTTGGGAACAGGTTACAGGAGAGAGGAGAGAGCAGAGTGTGACGGTGATTGGGGACAGGTTGCTGAAGAGAGGAGAGGGTAGATTGTGACGGTGTTTTGGGACATGATGCTTGAGAGAGGAGAGAGCAGATTGTGGCGGTGTTTTGGAAGAGGTTGTTGGAGAGAGGAGAGGAGAGATTTGGACGGTGTTAGTGAACAGGTTGCTAGAGAGAAGAGAGGACATATTGTGATGGAGTTTGTGAACAGGGTGCTGGAGAGAGGAGAAGACGGTGTGTGACGGTGTTTTGGAACAGGCTGCTAGAGAGTGGAGAGGACAGAGAGTGACGGTGTTTGGGAACAGGATGCTGGCGAGAGGAGAGGAAAGATTTTGACTGTGTTTTGAAAAATTGTGCTTTAGAGAGGAGATGGAACAGTGTGACGGTGTTTAGGAACAGGATGTTGGAGAGAGGAGAGGAAAGAGTGTGCCGGTGTTTGGGAACAGGGTCCTGGAGTTAGGACAGGACAGATTGTTTCTGTATATAGGAACGAGATGCTGGAGGGAAGAGAGGAAATTTGTGACTGTGTTTTGGAACAGGTTGCTGGAGAGAATAGAGGAGAGAGTGTGACGGTGTTTGTGAAAAGGATGTTGGAGAGAGTAGATGACAGAAAGTGACGGTGTTTGGGTACATGTTGCTGGAGAGAGGAGTTGGGCGGAGTGTGATGGTGTTCAGTTGCAGGTTGTTGAAGAGAGGAGAGGGTAGAATGTGGGACTGTGTTTTGGGTCATGGTGCTGGGGAGAGGAGAGGGCAGAGGTTGACTGTGTTTGGGAAATGGAATTTGGAGACTGGAGAAGACAGATTGTGACTGTGTTTGGGAACAGGGTACTACAGAAAGTATAGGATGGCGTGTGATTGTGTTTGGGAACAGCGTGCTGGAGAGAGGAGAGGGCAGAATGTGACGGTGATTTGGAACAGGTTGCTGGAGAGAGGAGAGGTCTGAGTATGACGGTGATTTGGAACATGTTGCTGGAGAGAGGAGAGGGCAGAGTGTGACGGTGTGCGGGTGCAGGTTGTTGGAGTGATGAGAGGGTAGAATGTGAGACTGTGTTTTGGGTCATGGTGCAGAATGGGCAGAATGTGATGGTTTTTGGGAACAGGATGTTCGAGAGAGGAGAGAACGGAGTGTGACAGTGTTTGGGAACATGTTGCTGGAGAGAGGAGAGAACCGAGTGTGACGGTGTTTGGGAACATGTTGCTTCAGAGAGAAGAGGGCTGAATTTGACGGTGTTTAAGAATAGGTTGTTGGATGGAGGAGAGGACGTAGGGTGACTGTGTTTGGGAAAAAGATCCTGAAGCAAGGAGAGGGCAGAATATGACGGTGTTTGAGAACAGGATTTTGGAAAGAGGAGAGGACGGATTGTGACGGTGTTTGAGAACAGTTTCCTGTAGAGTGGAGAGGGTAGAATGTGACGGTGATTGGAAAGATGTTGTTTCAGAGAGGAGTGGACGGAAATTGATGGCGTTTGGGATCATGTTGCTTGAGAAGGAGAGGACAGAGTGTGACGGTGTTTGAAAACAATGTGCTAGAGAGATGAGAGGGCAGAATGTGTCGGTGTATGGGAACAGGGTTTTGGAGAGACAAGAGGGCAGCGTGTGACGGTGTTTTGCAACAGGTTGATGGAGAGAGGAGAGGACAGGGTTTGACGGTGTTTGTAAACAATGTGCTGCAGAGAGGAGAGGGCAGATTGTGACGGTGTTTGGGAAGAGATTGTTGGAGAGAGGAGAGGGCAGAGTGTGACAGTGTTTGTGAACAGGTTGCTGTAGAGAGGAGAGGATATTGTGTGACGGTGTTTGAAAGCAGGATGCTGGAGAGAGGAGTGGGGAGAGTGTGACCGTTTTTGGGAACAGGATTTTGGAGAGAGCAGAGGGCAGATTGTGACGGTGTTTGGGAACAGGTTGATGGAGAGAGTAGAGGACAGAGTTTGACGGTGTTTTTAAACAGTGTGCTGGAGGAAGAGAGGGCAGAGTGTGACTGTGTTTGGAAATTGGTTGTTGGAGAGACGAGAGGAGAGAGTGTGACGGTGCTTGGAAACAGGTTGCTGAATAGCAGATAGGAGAGTGTTTGACGGTGTTTGGCAACAGGTTGCTGGAGAGAGGAGAGGACAGAGTGTGACTTTGTTTGGGAACAGGGTGCTAGAGAGAAGAAAGGAGAGAGTGTGACGGTGTTTGGGAACAGGCTGTTGGATTGAGGAGAGTACAGATTGGTTCGATGTTTGTGAACAGGGTGTTGGAGAGAGGAGAGTGCAGTGTTTGACGGTTTTTGGGAACAAGTTGATGGGGATAAGGAGAGGATAGTGTATGACGGTGTTTGGGAACAGGGTGCTGGAGAGTGAGAGGGCAGTGTGTGACGGTGTTTTGGAACGGGAATTTGGAGAGAGGAGATTGCAGAGTGTGACGGTGTTTGGGATCAGGATGCTGGAGGGAGGAGTGGTCAGATTGGGATTGTGGTTTTGATTAAGTTGTTGGAGAGAGGAGAAGGCAGAATTTAACAGCGTTTGAGAACAGGGTATTGTAGAGAGGAGATTGTAGAGTAGGACATTATTGCTCACACGGTGCTAGAGTGAAGAGAGGACAGAATAAGACGGTGTTTGTGAACAGGGTGCTGGAGAGTTGAGAGGACTGTGTGTGACCGTGTTTGGGAACAGGGTGCTGGAGGGTGGAGAGGACAGATTGTAACGGTGTAAGTGTTCAGTGTGCTGCGGAGAGGAGAGGTTAGATTGTGACGGTGTTTGGGAACAGTGTGTTGGAGAGAGGAGAGGGCAGAGTGTGATGGTCTTTGGGAACAGGGTGCTGGAGAGAGGAGAGGACAGATTGTGACGGTGTTTGGAAACAGGTTGCTTGAGAGAGGAGAGGAGAGAGTGTGATGGTGTTTTGGGAAGAGGGTGCTGGAGAGAGGAGAGGACAGAATGTGACGGTGTTTGGGAACAAGGTGCTGGAGAGAGGACAGGAAAGTGTGTGACGGTGTTTGCGAACAGGGTCCTGGAGAGTGGACAGGAAAGTGTGTGACGGTGTTTGCGAACAGGTTGCTGGAGAGTGGACAGGAAAGTGTGTGACGGTGGTTGGGAACAGGCTGCTGGAGAAAGGAGAGGACAGAGTGTGACGGTGTTTGGGAACAGGTTGTTGTAGAGAGAAGTGTGCAGATTGTGTCGGTTTTTGGGAACAGGTTGTAGGAATTAGGATAGGACAGTGTGTGACGGTGATTCGGAACAGTTTTTTTTGTAGAGAATAGAGGGTAGATTGTGAGGGCGTTTGGGAATAATGTGCTGGAAGGAGGATATGGCAGAGTGTGACGGTGTTTTGGGACAGGATGCTGGAGAGAATATAGTGTATAATGTGACGGTTTTCGTGTACAGGATGCTGGATATAGGAGAGGATATAGTGTGACGGTTTTTGGGAACAGGATGCTGTATAAAGGAGAGGGCAGAATTTGAGTGTGATTTGGGACAGGTTGCTGGAGAGAGGAGAGGTTAGATTGTGACGGTGTTTGGGAACAGGATTTTGGAGAGAGGAGTCGACAGATTGTGACGGTGTTTGGGAACATGTTGCTGGAGAGAGGAGAGGAGAGAGTGTGACGGTGTTTTTGAACAGGTTGCTGGAGGCAGGAGAGGGCAGAATGTGACGGTGTTTGTGAACAGGTTGTTGGAGAGAGGTAAGGACGGATTGTAACGGCGTTTGGAAACATGCTGCTTGAGAGAGGAGAGGACAGAGTGTGACGGTGTTTGGGAAAATGGTGCTGGAGGGAGGAGAGGGAAGAGTGTGTCAGTGTTTGTGATCAGGGTGCTGCAGAGAGAGTAGGAGAGTGTGTGACGGTGTTTTGGAACTGTGTGCTGTAGAGAGGAGAAGATATTTTGGGACATTGTTTGAGAACAGGGTGCTGGAGAGAGGAGAGCAGAGTATGAGCGTGTTTGTGAACAGTGTGTTGGAGAGAGTAGAGGATAGTATGTGACGGTGTTTGGGAAGAAGTTGTTGGAGAGAGGAGAGGACAGAGTGTGACTTTGTTTGGGAACAGGGTGCTGGAGAGCGGAGAGGAGATAATGTGACGTTGTTTGTGAATAGTGTGCTGGAGAGAGGAGAGGACAGAGTGTAACGTTGATTGAGAACAGTTTGCTGGGGAGAGGAGAGGACAGTGTGTGACGGTGTTTTGGATCTGGGTGCTTTAGAGAGGAGAGGATATTGTGTGACAGTATTTGAGAACAGGGTGCTGGAGAGAGGAGGGTGCAGTGTGTAACCGTGTTTGGGAACAGTTTTTTGGAGAGAGAAGATGGCAGTTTGTGAAGGTGCTTTGGAATAGTTTGCTGGAGAGAAGAGTGGACAGGGTGTGACGGAGGGAAGGGAGGACAGAGTGTGATGGTGTTTGAGAACAGGTTGCTGGAGAGCGGAGAGGAGAGAATGTGACTTTGTTTTGGTACAGGGTGCTGGAGAGAGGAGAGGACAGTGTGTGACCGTGTTTGTGAGCTGGTGGCTGGAGAGAATAGAGGAGAGAGTGTGACGCCTTTGGGAACAGGGTGTTGGAGAGAAGAGTGGGCAGAGTGTGACGGTTTTTGGGAACAGGGTGTTGGAGAGAGGAGAGGGCAGATTGTGTCGGTGTTTGGTAACAGGTTGTTGGATAGAGGAGAGGGCAGAGTGTGACGGTGTTTTGGAACAGGTTCCTGGAGAGAAGAAAGGACAGAGTGTGACGGTGTTTGGGAACAGGGTGCTTGAGGGAGGAGGGGATAGAATGTGACGGTGTTTTGGAACAGGTTGTTTTAGGGAGGAGAATACAGATTGTGACGTTGTTTGGGAACAGTTTGTTGGAGAGAAGAGAGGGAAAGTGTGTGACGGTTTTTGGGAATAGGGTGTTGGAGAGAGGAGAGGGCAGATTGTGACGGTGTTTGGGAACAGGGTGTTGGAGGAAAGAGGGGGCAGAATGTAACGGTGTTTGAGAGCAGGGTGTTGGAGAGACGAGAGGGCAGAATGTGAAGGCGTTTGGGAACAGGTTGTTGTAGAGAGGACAGGGTAGATTGTGACTTTGTTGCGAACAGGGTGCTAGAGTGAGGAGAGGACAGAGTGAGACGGTGTTTCGAAAGAGGTTGCTGGAGAAAGAAGAGGGTAGCGTGTGGCGGTGTTTGTGAACAGGATGTTGGAGAAAGGAGAGGACAGATTGTGACTGTGTTTGTGAACAGTGTGCTTGAGACAGCGGAGGACAGTTTGTGACGTTGTTTGGGGACAGGTTGCTGGAATGTGGAGAGTAGAGAGTGTGACGGTGTTTGGAACATGTTGCTTGAGAGAGGAGAGGACAAAATGTGACGGTGTTTGGAAGCAGGTTGCTGGATAGAGGAGAGTGTAGAGTGTGACCGTGTTTGCGGACCGTGTGCTGGAGAAAGGAGAGGGCAGAGTGTGACGGTGTTTGGCAACAGGGTGTTGGAGAGTGGAGAGGACAGATTGTGACGGTGTTTGTGAACAAGTTGCTGGAGAGAGAAAGGGCAGTCTGAGGGTTTTCTCTAACAGGGTGTTGGAGAGAGGAGAGGGCAGATTGTGACGGTGTTTGGGAACAGGTTGCTGGAGAGTGGAGAGGACAGATTGTGACGGTGTTTGGGAACAGGTTGCTGGAGAGAAGAAACGACCGAGTGTGACGGTGTTTGGGAACTGGATGCTGGAGAGAGGAGAGTTCAGAATGTGACGGTGTTTGGGAACATTGTGCTGGAAAGTGCGTTTAGGTATAAAAATGGCGTTGCAACAGGAGATTTGTAAAAATTACATAATGAATAGCTTCGTAAATATTAGCCTTTACAAAGCAATATTAGGAAGATCAAATGATGAAGGACGATATTTGACAGATGTATAGAAAGTGCGGGAAACATTCATATAGTGTTTTGGTGGTGAACACAAAATGAGTCAGGACTTGAAAATCTTGACGTAGAAGGAAAAACCATACTACATTGAATGTTAACTCGATAGGGCAGGCAGCTTGAATTGGATTAATCTGGCCCATAACAGAGACAAGTAGCGGCCTTATGTTAACGCAGTGATGAAGCTTCGTGTCCCACAAAGCACAGAATCTGTCTGAATATCAGTTTTTCTGTTCCATTCTTGTAGTTTTGCTTGTACAAACACAGTGTAACTTGTGGGTTCATTAGTTAATACGAACTGGTAGGGATTTGGAAGGAATCGGTCACATTCCGGTTCTAAGTGCAGTACCGGCTTGTTCGGAATTATTGTGGTTAGATCATAACAACTGCCAGTATGGTCGGCTTGGTGTTGGAATTCGAAACAGTGACTTTGAGATTCAAGTGGGTAGCGTTAATGCTTGTGTCAACCTGCTATGTGAGGTAAATAATTTGTGCGCATTATTTGGGACAAAAAAAACTTTATATTATTTTCGATTTTTTATTATTCCTAAGTTCGGTGCGGGTTTATCGGTGCCAATTAACCACAAGTACAGGGTTATTGTCTTGGATTTAACAACTTGTCATACACAATACACTGCAGATAGCAGTATATGTATTTTTTATTTAATAGAAGAACACTCCAAGTCTTTGTTACATACCTTACAGGTGCTCTATATGTGCACCCTTTGTGATTCTACAAATATCAACACGATAATCGAGTTCGTTCCAAACTGTCTGTAGCATGTAAGCGCTGATGATTTCAATGGCGGTTCTGACTCGTACCTTCAGTTCCGGGATACTTGCGGGAAGAGGAGGAACATAAACCTGATCCTTGTCGTAACCCCAAAGAAAGAAAACACATGGGATTTTATCTGGAGTTTATTGTGTAGGACCCAACAATCATTATTAATAACTCTGTATTTATATTAAGTTTTACTTTTGACAATCTTTTGTGTTTGCGTTTAGTTACAGCAAAGTGTAACTGCTGTTTCCAGTAGACAGACAAACGTGTCTTTTTATTCTAGCCACTGAAAAACAGACGGTGTCTCAGGACGCTGTTTAGAGACAAATTTCTGCCGTTTTGTTGTTCAGAAGCGTTGCTTTCAGTAACTGCTGACTGCTTTATTTACAAGAACTTTAATCGAAAAGAAGAAGTGTTGCCAATTTATGAATACAAAATTAAGTACACTTAGATACATTAGGGTTATGGCGTGTAGACATTTATTGTCATCAATACACGTGATGAAAGTGATGATAAATGGAACTGTGAAATGACAATGAAATTCAGCAGCACACCAAATTATCACTCAAAACAACACAACAACAATACATCAACTCGTGCCAACATTGCCAACAGTTCTATCCACAACCAATCTACTGCCGGCACTCTGTGCAGTAGTTTGAAACATTTAACTGTGAATGCAGCACCTCCACCAACACCCACCATGTGACATCACGTAAAAATGGCAACACTGACTGCAGATTTCTCAGATATGATAGCAATATTTAATGCTAATATTCAGAGATAAATTATGTATATTTAAAGCACACAAATATTTGAAATTACTTTGATAAAGCCTGTATTTATAAATAGTACTGACAGTGTAACAGTAAGTGAGACGAAATAAAGGCACATTAACCCTACCGTACTCTTTGTACAGTGGGTCAACAGCTACTGACAGCAGATACACATAAACAGCAAATGTGATGTAAAATTGAGGCCTGTTCGCTGCAGACAGTTGGTACTGCTGTTGCTGCACCGCTGTTCATACATGAAGCATCTGGGTGTCGACCAGAGGCCCTTGCAGTGGAAGGCCGGCGAAGAAACTATACGGTTTTGGTGTAGAGAAGGTCAATGTTTGTAGGAACGTGGCTCTGACAGTGTGATTGGTTTGATGTGACGTAAGGGAGCAGACTGGAGAGCGGAATGTTGACTGGAGGAACAGAGCGGACTGGAGAAGGGAATGTTGACTGAAGGAACAGAACTGACTGGAGAGTGGAATTTTGACTGAAGGAACAGAGCGGACTGGAGAGCGGAATTTTGACTGAAGGAACAGAGCGGACTGGAGAGCGGAATTTTGACTGAAGGAACAGAGCGGACTGGAGAGCGGAATTTTGACTGAAGGAACAGAGCTGACTGGAGAGTGGAATTTTGACTGAAGGAACAGAGCGGACTGGAGAGCGGAATGTTGACTGAAGGAACAGAACTGACTGGAGAGTGGAATTTTGACTGAAGGAACAGAGCTGACTGGAGAGCGGAATGTTGACTGAAGGAACAGAGCGGACTGGAGAGTGCAATTTTGACTGAAGGAACAGAGCTGCACATCCGGTAGCAGGAAGGCACCGCTGTCAGTTCTGCAAGGAACTGCTTTCTGCCATCTAACAGTCTGCACTGTTGTATTAATGCAAAGTCATGCAGCAGTGATGCTTGAGAAACCAACAGGTCTTCAGACAGGCAAGAAACTTCCCACATTTTTGGAACTGAATGTTCATTACCACATTCACAACAGCCTGCCGCTCTGTCTCAATCCAGTTCTTTCCTCCTCATGCAATTTAGTATTATTTTACCATCTACACCTAAGTCTCCCATGTGGTCTTTTTCCCTCAGGTTTCCACACCAAAACTCTGCGTGAACTCCAGTCGTCCATACGTGCTATAAGCCCCTCCTACCTAATTATTTTTTATTTGCTCACCCCATTAATTTTTGCTGAAGAATTTACTCATACATGTCCACAGCTCTATCTGCAAATGAACCGTGTTATGTGACACACTGTTACCACTACACACCATAGGGCTATCCCAAACAACAGGACTGTTTTACTGTATTAGTGCTGTAAAGTTACAAAGTTATCCAATAAAACTGGGCAAATATAAAAACAATTTATATCATAACTCAAGATTACAAAGCAGCAGATTTATGTGTAACAAGGAAGAAACATCTTTTGTACTGCTGCTAGTACTGCTGATATTGCTATTACCACCACCAACACCACAACAGCAACAAAAAGAACTACAATGACAAAATCAACAGCAAAAACTACTATTACTACTACTGATGAGCTAAAAAAAATGAACAAAACTTCACAACAAACATGAATAGGAATTTTACTGAATTAAAGACGATGATAAGGTTACGTTTGGTGGAACTGGAAATGGAATGGAGGAAGTAAATGGTAACGAAATGTGCACTGATAGGACACTGTGGGACAGCTTGTGTGAAATGTCTGCATCACATTAAGTGCTGCTGTGTGACTGTTGGTTTGATTCGGTTAGTTACACTGTACAAGTAGTGACAAGTGTCTACAGAGAAAGGAAAGCCATGCAAAGTATCAGACATCAACAGAGTGAACAGAATTGTTACTGAGAGGATGATGAAGGGGGAATGTTTGTGTCTTTCTTAGAAGGGTATTTTAGTGTAATTGTGAAGATTTCATACTTCAACGTCATGTAATGTCACATTTATTTATTAACACAATTCACTGTATAACTGCCGGTTTTACACACATGCTGCATGATCTGTTAAACACGATACATTGTATCAAAACTGAACTAAAACTAAAGAACATCTGTTAAACAGCTGCGGTCTTAACTGTTCATGTTGTGAAATGTTCACAGGAAGAAACAGGGGTTTTGACATGGACTTTTTCATATATATATATATATATACATACAAAAACACCTACACATATATAAATATATATATATATATATATATTTCGAAGTCTGTAGATGTATATAATATATATATATACACATATACATATATATATATATATATGTATGTCAAAGTCTGTAAATGTATATACAAAATATGTACTAAAGAAACTGATGAAAAATATGAATATAGGATAATATTACACTCAACAATACAGTTAATTAATTTCAGAATGTAAAGATGCATATACAGGATACTGAGCAACTTAATGTGGGGAAAACATGAATATAGGACAACATTACAGTTAATAATACAGTTAATACAGTTCAGTTTTTATGCTTATATACAGGATATGTAGTGATATAACATGGGGACAATAAAATTATGGGACAATATTATGTTTGATAATAGTGTTAATATATTTAAAATTTATAAGCTCATTTACAGAGTACTTAGTAATATAACATGGGACAATAAAATTATGGTACAATATTATATTTGATAATAAAATTAACACAATTCAAAGGTTTTGTGTATATATACAGAGTAATTAGTAATACAACATGGGGACAATAAAATTATGGGACAATATTTTATTTGATGATAGAGTTAATATGTTTCAAAATTTTTGTGTGTATATACAGAATACTTAGTAATGTAACATGGGGAAAAATAAATGTGGGTTAATATTACAGCTGACAATACAGTCAATAATATTCAGAATGTGTCGGTGTATATACATAGCATTACAGTAACTGTGTGACTGTGTGCATGTACAGGACTGCTGGTACAGCATTACAGTAACTGTGTGACTGTGTGCATGTACAGGACTGCTGGTACAGCATTACAGTAACTGTGTGACTGT
>Ga0123355_10010697_pt1 | contig 14091 bp, 11 predicted proteins | sample TergutEmb28metaG_3_FD_89872 | JGI IMG/M metagenome (GOLD analysis project Ga0123355, IMG submission 89872) | Embiratermes neotenicus P1 segment gut microbial communities from Petit-Saut dam, French Guiana - Emb289 P1 | ecosystem: Host-associated > Arthropoda: Insects > Digestive system > Gut ... | reverse complement strand
TTCGACTTGTGACAGTCATCATCAGGCTGATCTAAGAACCATTTAACATTTCACAGGTTTTATTTTGTGCATTTGGGATCCCATATGCCTTACACCGTATAATATTGTGAGGTAACTTATCTATGAATACTATTGTATGTAATGTTAGGCACGTGATGTGAGCGATGCGATACATTTGTTGAATAAATATATAAAATGCAACGTTTAGAGGTTAGTGGTGCGGTATGACCACTATAGTCGTCGTTAGGCGTCAAAGGGTTAATAAGGATGCAGAGGTTGTACTTAAGGAAGGAGAGTTATTTCATTCACAAATTTAATGCTTGACATCAACAGAGAAATTGAAGATCTTGAACAGGGAAAAACATGCAAGTGCCGAGGAAAGTGAAGGTTTACAGTATCAAGAAATGAAAGAAAGTTTGAAGAAGTTATACACCAGGAAATTAAGAATAATACTGAAATGCGAGTTGAATGCCAAGAAGAAAATTACAGCAGTTGGATTATTGGCCTTCCCAGTATTATAATACATTTTTGGTTTAGATAATTGGAGAATAAAAGAAATGAAAATAGTCAAGAGGAAAACTAGCAAGATACTAACAGCGTATAAAATGCATCACCCACAAGCAGTACAGGTGGGCTGTATGTTAAAAGGGAATGGAAGAGGAAAAGTCATGTTACAAGTTGAAGTGACACAAAGCAGAGATAATCACTGTTGCAGAAAGGGAATGGAAGAGGAAAAGTCATGTTACAAGTTGAAGTGACACAAAGCAGAGATAATCACTGTTGCAGAATATCACAGCATACAGTATGAAGAAGACCCATTTGTAAATATTGTTGAAAAGCCATAAAAGTAATAAACCAAGTATGAATTTAACAATTAAAACAGCAGCAAAGGTTGTAGAATTTTTAAACCAATCAAATGTAAATCGTGACACAAAGAAGGAAGGTGTAGAACACACATAAGCCAGATTAGGAGACTCCTTGAAGAAAAAGTGGGAAAGCAACATAATATATGGCCAGTATATTTGAAGTATAGATACACAGCTTATAGTGAAGAAGACATTCCTTTGGCTGTCGAGGGGACACCTGAAATTAGAAACTGGAATGTGAAATAATAGTGGCACAAGAGGAGGCATTACAAACAAAATGTCAACAAAAATATTAAATTCAGGCTGTTTCAACAATTTAGTAACAGTGGAGATACTATACTAGCATGCCCGGTATTGGCAAAAGAACAATACATAAAGAGATGTGATGGAGTGTGTGTGAAATACACTTTAACATGTGTAGGAAATAGGGATAGAATTAGACACTGACATTGGTATGAGGGGGTGCTGATAAGTCCTTAGCCTGACCAGGAAGGAAAAAAGCTACAGTGACCAAACTCGGTATTTATTCAACATACTCCCCACAAAGTCCAATACACCTCTTAGCCCATTGCTCTAACTTTGCAAGCCACTCAAAAAAAAAAAAAATTAGAAGGTTGTCCATACAACCAGGTCTTTGTGGCAGCAGTGACCTCCCCATTGGAAGAAAAATGGCGACCTTTCAATCGTTTTTTCAGTCGGGGGAACAGGTGGCAGTCCGACAAGTCCAGATCTGGAGAATAGGATGGGTGATCAAGACACTAGAAGCCCAGGTAGGCCAGTTTCTTCTGGGTTGCAAGTGCCTGGTGAGCTGGGGCATTGTGCAAGAACAAGACCCTCTTGGTGACCTTCCTGCGGCATTTTTCCTTCAAAATGTCCTTCAATTACACCAGCAGAGATGAGTAATACTCCACATTGATAGTTTGGCCCTTTGGAAGATAATCAGTGGGGAGGATGCTGTCTTGATCCCAAAAAATCGAGGCGAGAACTTTTCCAGCGGATTTTTACACTTGGAATTTTTTGGGGCGGGGTGAGCCTCTATGCTGCCACTCCATTGATTGTTGCTTTGTCTCGGGGTCATAGTGATATAACCAGGTTTTGTCCATGGTCACCAATCGTGACAGGAAATCATTTGGATTGCGTCAAAAAAATTCCAAAAATTGCTGATCGACTGGCGCCATTGACATTTTTGATCCGCGTTCAGGCATTTGGGGACCCACTTCGCGGAGAGCTTCTGCGTGTCCAGATCTTCATGAATGATAGACCCAATCTACTCACGTGAGGTTCCTAGTTGCTCAGCTATTGATTTAGCCGAAATCCGGCAGTCTTCTAAGATTGCTTGTAAATTTGATCAATAATATCCGGGGTGGTCACTGTTTTGGGTCGTCCAGGATGAGGCGCATCACAGGTGGAAAAATCATGTTTAAATTCGGCCACCCAGGTTTTGATGGTGGCATACAATGGTGCATGTTCCCCTAATATTTCTATCAGAATGGTGTGAATTTCCTTCGGCACCTTGCCTTGCAAGAAAAAGCAACTTGATGACAGCTTACGTCTCCATGTTGTTGAAATCATGCGCGTCGCCTGACATGCTTCCTTTCAGCCTGTGTAATAAGAAAAGACTTGCAATTCGGCACATGAACAGACCCCTCTTTCCAACGACACTATTGATTCGGTCCTATGACATCGGGACATAGGTTGGGTTAAGGACTTATCAGCATACCCTCATACAAGCGTGTGTCAGAATCAGTTGAAACAAGTCACGAAGGTAAGGTAAACATATAATGGAATCAACAAGTGCAAACTGACAGAACCATCCCTAACAATAAACTGGACATCATAATCTGTGAAAACGGAGCATGTGTGTTAATAGATGTTGCAATTTCAGGAGACAGAAATATGATTAAGAAAGAAGCTGAGACAGTTCTAAAATATAAATATCTCTTAGTAGAAATTCAGCACGTATGGAATGTAAAAACAATAGTGATACCAGTAACAGTGGGGACTACTGGAACAATCTCAAAATCATTTACAAAATATCTGAGAAACATGCATGGATAGCACAAAATTAAGGAACTACAGAAAACAGCCATATTGGGCACTGCCCACAAAATTCAGAAAGTACTAATGTAAAAGTACAGAGCATTCAACATGGGAATTAACATTACTTGTAACACATACTGTAGGTACAGAACAGCTGCAACACTATACCCTAGAAACATTATTTGTTTCAGGTATATAATTGTGAATACCCTGCAGAAAGTTGATAAATAATAATAATAATAATAATAATAATTGTCAGTGTTCAAGTATTCCTCCACTTTACGATGATTTTCCTTCACTCAAAACCAATTGTCTCTGCATGGTCAAATCCTTCATAATTCTAAAATTCTCAGTGTTAATAACAAGTGCTTTTGATATTTGTTACTCAATCAGGAACTGAGTCAGCAGCTTAGTGGCGTGAAGGAACGTCTTGGAGAACTTCACCGAGATGTAACATTGCTGCGGAGAGCGCACACCCCACCGCTAGCAGCACGTTTCGAACATGTGACAAGAGAGTGTGCTCTCTTGGAGGAACAATTAGAACGCCATCAAGTTGAACTGGAGAGGCTGAAGAATGTATTTGATACTCTCTGGGAAGAACAGTTGTGTAGGATCCACGTGGAGCAAGAGATTTTCCAGTCACAGGTAATAATGGGTAATGTGCATTAGGTGAAGATTGCAGGAAGAGAAAGGAGAATTGCTTATTTGGTTCTGTGTGTTGCAAGCTATGCAGGAAAATTGCCAGGCTATTTTATAAATATTAATCTTTTGGCGCTGGAATTATTTTTTTTAATTTTATCACACTCTGTATATAAAATGTGAATAATACAGGAACCAAATATGTTAGATTTATGAAACAAACTGCATTTTGAAGAAAAAAACGGAGAGTATATACCATGTTTAAAATATTCAGTACCTATATTTGTTGAATAAATATATAAAATGCAACGTTTAGAGGTTAGCGGTGCGGTACAACCACTATAGTCGTCATTAGGCGTCAAAGGGTTAAGCGTGTAAAGGAGAGACTTGTGTGCCCCAGAAAACCAAGCAGATGGTGCAGAAAGTCTGATGTTATGTATGGTTGTGCTGTCTCCTACTGTATATATGAATTACTTATAAACCCAGTTTGTAATACTTAGAAACCCACTTTGTAACTATCAGACAAGTATCAGACCTCTCAGAACCTCCTTCAGTGACTCAGTTCACAAGCAGAAAAAGGTTGAATTATGTAGAGACATTATTTTATCCGGCAACTGTCAATAGCCACTGCCTGTCATATAACTTACACAAAATTGACGTGCAATGTACGTGTGACTGATGTGTAATTTGTGTCTGTGATATGAAGTAATTTACAGCAAATTTGGTGAGTGAAAATCTAGTATTAATGGCATTGTACTGAATTAAAATGTGTGGACTCCAACTCATGGCAGATTGTAATAGTAATGAGCACTGCATTGCCTGCCATCAACCAAAATTGTTGGTATGGAGAGTGATGCACATTGTCAGATAAAATAATATCCATTTATTTACCTTTGACATTGTCGTATATTAAGGCTACTTTATGTTGAAATTCTTACTTTTTATCTTATTATTTTGTGTGATGTTATTCTCTGTTCTGTTTCATGTAAGTTGGTTCATGTCAGGTAATATAACACACTGTTTCTCAAAAACAGCGTTTCAGAAGCCAAGAGAACATATTTAATGTATCATGGTAACCTGCACTCTTAAACTTAGAAAGGAAATTTCATAACTGTTTCAGACTTTTGTATAAAAATATTCCAGTGCAAGGGGCTCTAAAAATTATATCCTCATCTCTGAGTTGTACCTTGCAATGATTACTTTTTTTTTTTTACAATGAAATGCCATGTAGTTTGCTAGATAGATATCAGTGAGTTGCAGAAAACCCGCTGCCTCCACATTCTGAGTCTTATTCTGTGATGAGGAGGCAATTTGTTCCACCAGATTGCCTTGTAACACATCCCAACAGACATTAGTTATCACAGGCTCCACCATGAGAACCTCGAATTTCACGCTTCATTCTTTTTAATAAGTTTTTAGCTCATGTACTACAGTTACTCTGGCATGAAGTCACCACATTTCTTTAGTCTGGTCTTTGCTGTTTTGTGTTTCAGTATGCAGGTAGCACCTGTATAGGTTAACATGTTTTGATTAAGTGTAATCTACTAAGAATTCATACATAAATTAAAACCTATAACCATTTTTAAAGATTTGAGGTTCTCACAGCTGCATCACTGAAGATTCAAGTCTTCAGAGATGTAGAGTTTTGTGGATTTGTGTGTGTAGTTCCCAATGTTTTGAAGGCACTACAATTCCTCGAAATGTCCGGAACCACTCATGCAACACAGCATTACATTCCATGAGACTTGATTCTTAAAATTTTTGTTTTTGCAGCGGTCAGATCCAAATTATAGGAAGCATAAATTATGATACTTTGTAAGACAAATTTGTTTCTTATTTTTGAGTCAAGATATCAAACACTAAATGGACTTCAGATAGGCTGTTGTGTGGCAACTATAAATTTTGACTCAAGAAAAATAAGTTACCATCAAAACAGTTAGTAACTGTTGTATCTTTAATTTGGCAACATATTTTGATCTCAGAGGGTCATCTTAAGGCCAGTAGTATACAATACGTCAATGGAATTGTGTACGATTTTATTAAGTTTTGAATTGAGGTCTCAGTTTTGCAGCTGATAAAATACATGTTGCTCTGTCAAGGACAGGTTAAAAAGTTAAAATGGTTTAATGATTGTTAAACTTACTTGCTTGCTTACTTACTTACTTACTTACTTACTTACTTACTTACTTACTTACTTACTTACTCACTCACTCACTCACTCACACTCACTCACTCACACTCCCTGGAGCAGAGTCCTTCTTCAGAAGCTAACCAGTTCTCAGCTAGTCAAGAAATTCCCTGCATTTTATGGAACCCCGAAGGTTCATTTACCGCACTCACAAGTGCCGACCACCTGTCCCTGTCCTTTTGTATGATGAAATGGACATGTAGAACAATAAAAGATTTTCTTCAAAATTAGTAAGTTCTGATTTAGAGATATCTGTAAGTGAAAAATGTAAATTAAATTTTGTCTGTAATGAAGTGGGAATTTTATGAAAGTAATCGTACTGCCATCTGATGCTGTATAGTTTGACACACCAATAGGTAGCATTGTTACTGAGTGCACAGATCAACAAATAAATAAATAAATAAAAATTTCTAAGCTAAATTTGGGCCAGAAATGGAAAGCAGGACAGCATTTTTGTGATGAAGAAAATTGGTTTATGATGGGGCACTTATTCATTTCCAGACACTTTATTATGTTGTCTCATCTGAGATGTGAATTGTGGCTGTAACAGATGCTGTCAGTGTTCTTGTTGCCATTTGCAGATGAATGACATTCTGACATTACGTGCTGAAGTAAAACACTTAAGCTTGGTAGCACATCAACTGGAACCATATGTGAAGGCCTTGGCTGCGTCTGAAAGAAATCAGGCTTCTAGTGATGTAATACATCAGCAGCAACAGCAAGAAACAACCTCATCACATCAACAGCTTCAGAGCCTCCTTGAACATATCAGTATGCTGCAGTTTGATGCAGCCTCCTCGTAAGTTGATTTTAAAAATGTTGTTTTGTGCTCTGAATTTTTCAGCCAGACAGGAAATTTGTTAAAAAATTGAATGTTTTACAGGAAACTAAAGTAGTATGTTGTTTATAAATCAGAGAAGCTCGTGTGCAAGGTCTGACAAATAACTGGACTGACAACATAGGTGATTTGATTAAGCCATCAGTAAATTTTAGTGGACATCTGTACAAGGAGCTGGCATACATAGTCAGTACATTGACAAGGCTAGTGGCTGGATGATCCAGGGTTTCAGTCTTGGCAGGGGCAAGAAATTTTTCTCTTCTCGAAAATGCCCAGACTGGCTGTGGGGGGTCCATTCAACCTCCTTTTCAATGGGTGCTGGGGTTCTTTCTCAGAGATAAATTTATTTATTAATATTTCAAGGAAATATAAAAAAAAAACTCTTGAGGCCTATTTCACAATATTCAGTGGCACAGATACCACAGTGATGCAGTACAGATGAGACTACATCTTAAACAGGTACTTCTACAATCACAGTTCTGCTCTTCACATGCTGTGATCTGCATATCATGAAGGCACATGTTAAAGCATATGATATCGTGAAGGGTGTGACTTTCTTTCTTGAAAGTTCTGTAGGAATCTGATTTACTTGAAAGTTGTTTCAACACAGAATGCAACTAAGAGACAAATGTAACATTGTTGAATTTTAATTTAAATCATCATTGTCTGGAGCACAGCGAGTGGAATTCTGTGTAAAGCGTTGAATTTTAATTTAACTCAGTTACAGGATAGATTCATCAGGATCACAGAAGGGAGAATGCCGTGTGCATCCTGGTCAGGTGATAACCTCTCCTACTGCTGAAAACATTATGTACATGAAAGGTTAGTAATATTTAAGTGACTGTCCTCTGGGTTATTATGTCATGTAGAATCATTACTTTATTCCACCATTCTGGAGGTATGTGCTGACTTTATCTTCAGGGTGACTGAATTATGTAGGTTCAAGTGGATGCTGAAGCAGTTGACAGAAGGAAGCGTGTGCTTAGGATGGTGATTAAAGATTGCTGTCCACTGGGATGTAACATTGTGTAGTTTGTTGAAAGTCTTATTGACATTTGGAGGTTTCTGCTGCCTTCACCATCATGGTAGATGAACACTCCACATGTGAAAATGAATTCACTGTGATTGTGGTTATGACTGACTACGTTCTGCAGGCCAGCCATTCCATTTGGACCGGGCTTAAGTTGTGTCACTGGCCTGGCTGTCTTGAGCAGCTGGATAGGTCATCTGTGGCTGCGCATAGCATCAACATGTGACATCAGATCCACATCCAACATACCAGTATACTTGCCAACAAATTCAAGATATGTGGACCACACAGCCAGAAGGTTAATTAGCTCAATCTCCATTCACGCAAAATGGACAGGAAAGATGGCCTGATGAGAGGCAGACTGGCCGACTGCACCAGTACGTTCTGCCTTGGTCAGAGCATTCTTACTTTGAGAACTGCGCAGTTCGAAGCTGCTTCTCAGTGGGAGCCTGACATCACACAGTCTTACTTTCTTCTTTTCCAACCACACCTTCTCATGTTAAGTTTATTAGTTTTTGCCACATTTACATTTCTCCTGCATTTTATTTCCATTTATATTCTTCATTTTTATTTTAATGTATACGTATTTATGTTATGCCTTTATTCCATTGTATTCCCCCTTCACTTCTCAGGCATGTGTCTTTTCTCACCAGCTGTCCTTATTTTACTGTCCTGTTCATCCACCAGCCTCCTAATTACACCTTCAATGCCATCTCTTACTTTTCTACCTTCCTATCCCCATATATGCTTTTATTTTTATTTTTTTGTTCTGTATTTTTTTGTATTTTATACCTATTTTTATACTTCATATAAATTTTCGAGTGAATTGTATTTCCCCCATCAGTTTTGATGTTTTTTTCCCTGCTATCCTATGATTGCACACAGAAATTACTCTCTTAGATTGTTATTTTGTTATGCTGCACGTCACATCGATTCACTCCACGGTTTGCACGGTTTACCCAGCCATTATATCCATCCATGGGTCCCATATGCAACCTTATTCTTCCACCCTGATGATAGAGACAGCATGATCCACTGAAACGCTTTTACCAGACTACACATCATGTCCCAAGAGAGAGCAATTTTTCAGTATTATTATATATTTATATTTTTAATAGCTATTTACATACCTTCTAATTTCTTGGACTGCTGTTCCATAAAAATGAAGGGATCGTGTTCCTTCATAACATTAGTAACTGTTTCATAATGAGCATGGCCTAATATCCCAGAAGATTCCTCTGTGTCAGTTTAATCCAAATTAGGTTCTGGGAGTGATGCATGTTTTTGTCGTGATATATTTATTTATTTCCCGTCTGCTGACAGATTCACTTGATATTGTAAAGTACACAGAAATGCCATGTTAAAATATATTTTCCAGTGGATGGAAAAGAAGCACCAGTTAGGGAGTTGTCACGCACACGAGGTACATCTAGCCGGGAACAGCAGCAAGTAACTGCAGCCATGTTGGATGGTGGTGGTAGCGGTGTTGGCATATATGGCAGTCGACAGCAGCAGGCACCTGCAGTTAACCAGAATTTGCAAAATGTTGATACAGGGAGAGATGGAAAACGAGGTGTTCTGAGTCAGCTTATAGAGAAGGTACTGACAATAAACATTGCTGATACATAGTTGAAGAATAAAAGACCAACTTGATGTCACTTACTATTTTATTTCACTTCTTATGTGCTCAACGTGTTTCAGACATTAATATATCCATCATCAGGAGCTTGTGACTGTGCTGTTGAATTACCACATCGGTCATTTTGTTCTCGGTTTGTTGTGTGTTGGAGATTTGGTGCTGCAGCCTGCAACATGGACGCTACTCAGACTCAGCTGCACCAAATCTCCAACACACAATGAACCGAGAACAAAACGACCGATGTAGTAATTCAACAGCACAGTCGCAAGCTCCTGATGATGGATGTATTAATGTGCGAAACATATTGAGCACATAAGAAGTGAAATAAAATAGCAAGTGACATCAAGTTGGTCTTTTATTCTTCAACTATTACAATGATGCACGGTCCAATAAACATAAGACTGCTGATACATGTAGTGGTGTATACCTGCTTATATAATCATCAGAAGCACCTTTGACTAAATATCGTGTGATATCTTAAATGACAGTAAATTAGAGGGATAAATCAGATATGCTGAGATTGCTAGACAGTTAAAGATGAGTGGAATTTCACATTCTCCATTTCAAGCATTTGAATTCAATTATCACCGTTCAAACCAACAAATGCACAAAATTTTATTAGATTCACAGTGATATTGTAAAACACTGGTACATATTGCAACTGTCATTCTACATTTTATATTTTGTAACATTTGTATTTTTCATCTTTCATTTTAAAGTGGTTTATATATTCCCTTTTATGCACATAATGATTGCAAAAGAAACAAAAATTTTGTAACTTCTAAATAAGTTTTATAATTTCATTTTTCAGAATTTTCTAATTTTCAGTGCACAACTCTGCCTACTACATGTACATTGCACATTGAGGAATTTCCGGCAGTTCTGCTACCTGCAGGAAATGAGTATGTTAAGCAACTGTTTTATAAAATTATGTGCTCCCTGATGATGAGCCAGTAGGTCCTGAAACATGTAGGAGTTGGTGTTTTATAATATTGTTGTAATATTAATAATATTGTGTGCATTTGTTAGTTTGAATTATGATAACACATTGAATTATTTATTTATTTAATGAAACTGTTTCAGATACAGAGTTTATCTAACACAAAATGAGAAATTGTTTGCTGATTGTAATATCTGAAGCAGATGAGATGTTGAACTGTTTAGCTACTTTTCTGGCAGTTTCCCTCACTGAGAGTCAGATACTAGTTGGCAAATGCATAATCAGGAAATTTAGCCCTAGAAGAAGGTTAGTTAGCCTTTGGATGGAAGTTTATTAACATCCATTGTGCTTTGAATTTCAGCATAAGGAGTTGAGATGTCCTCAATATCTGAACAAATATTTATTTGGCATTTCGTTACTGTTGTTATATTTTGTACATTTTCTTTACAAAATTATGTGAACTCATTTCTTACTAGCTATTGGTTAAAGTAAGCAATCTAGGGCTCTGTATTGTTCTGGTAATTTATAATTCTTGTCGATAAAAAGCTACAAATATTTAGCTGTACCTTTTAAGAGAACTGCTCCAGTGTTTGTGTTTGGTCATTTATCTGTACCTTTTCCAGACTATCATATCCTATTAAGGCCAAATAGTAACATGCAGTAATGAGACAAGCGTTTCTGTTTCACCAGTCTCTTATTCTTTTGCTAGATTGTGCCTGTAGCCAACTGTTTTGTACCTTTGAATATATATAGTTTGCTATTCATTCCTGTGATTTTCTTTTCTTTTTGAGTTTACAAGGAACTAAAAGCAACAGAAAAATGTGGGTTGCAAGGAGTTTCTGTTAGGTCTTGAAGTCACAAAAGAATCAAGTAGACTCAATGGATGACATGGGTTAGGGGCATAATGACACAATTTTTTTGATAAAGAGGTGATCTGACCAAATATCAAATAAATCCACGCTGCAAGTTCCAGTGCTTCTAAGCAAAATACTGTGTACACAGCAAGGAAAGTTTAATAGCTTACAGTGATTCTGTAACTCAAACTATTTCAGAAGTTCCACAGGTACTGATATTGTTTTTGTGATGCCTGATTAATTTTCAGAGGTTTCTTACTTCTATAATACATTTTATTCTAAATGACAGGTTCGTACGAAAGAGGATCGTAAGAAATCTCCTGTCCAAGAAGAAGCAAGGGTATTGGTTGGAAGAGAACGGAGCAAGTCAGATGGAAGAGGCAGTAGTGGCTCTGCTGTAATTGAAGGTGGCAGAACAAAACTAGCATCAGGACAGCAGGGAGATGACAGCAGATCACAAGGAGCAGTTGGAGGAGGAAAGGGTGCTGGTGTAAGAACAAGTAAGTTTCATAGTTCATTTCTACAGTTAAGAATTGCAGCTGAGGTGATATGTATGAAACATGAGTTGTGTAAGGCATATCTGTTCTGATAGAAGTTGTGGTGCTCAAAACTTACTCTTTTTTCCATAGCTTCATAAATGTAAGGTGTGTTTGTATTTCTCTTTTCATACTTTCCCATACAGGTGCCTTGCATAAAGTTTCTGCAGTTCCAAGTTTACAACATTCTCTTCCGAGACACCTTATGCTACCAGTAATCCATGATAATCAGATTCCATGTTCATTGTGATCTACCTCTTTAGTATCTCACTGGAATCCCTTCCCAATGTCTGGCACAATAACCAATACTCCCTCAAGTGCCAAGCATGGCCATAGCATATCGATCGTTCTCCATCTGTTCCAGTTGTTTCCAACCTCAGGTCACAACCCCAATCAGGGTCACATGGGGTCTGACATAGGGTCGTGAGAGGGATTTATGGAGAACTGGATAATTATAAAGAAAATCAAAATTTATATCTAAATTAAAATAAAATAATCAAGAACATGTAATTATTGAATCTGTGTTTATTAATTTAAGAAATTTTAAACAAATTATTTAAGGAAAGGTTGGTGTGTTGCATGTTTTATGTGTTTGATATTGTCCCAAATAATTGAATTTGATAAGTAACATTAAATATTTAACATTTTTTCAGTAAGTGGTAGTGTTATATAGTGTTCAAGAACAAGGCATTAGTATTAATTAATTTATAGCAAATATCACTGGCCATTGCCATTTCCATGGTACGGTCATGGGTTACATTCCATTTGTTAGCTTAGGGCTGTAGACATAAAAAGTTGGGAACCGCTGATCTGTTCAGTCTGCTACTATCCTTTTCTCTCATATTTGTAATTTGATTACATCATTCTGTAGTTCATTTTGGAATGTTTTTCATACACATCTCCCAGAGACTATTCCAATGGCTCCCCCCCCCCCATGTTATAGGTTACCATATGGAGCAGGGTCATGGATATTTTTATTAACTCTGTTATTGCAAAAATTGCTTATTTTTATGGTATTTTTATGTTCATACCGTGCAGTTTCATTATTTAATATTTATTATTACGCCAACAAATGCACATATAATTAGTATAAAATTATATTATAATTGCTGCAACATGTATTGGTGCCTTTGCATCATATTCAGGGGGCTTATAGGTTGTGTTGGCTAAAGTTATAAATTATTAATATAATAAAATTATATACAGCAGTAGGTTGTTATGGTAAAATCTGACTATTGGTAAAATGTGGCCATATATGTAATTTAAGTCTGTAGTGAATAGATACTTGATGCATATATGTTCAGGCATTAAGTGTTTGGTTCTGCACATTTTGTTGAACCATATTGCAGTGTTTGTTTTCAATAACTTTAGCTTTATATTCTTATAGATAATGTGAATTATTTCTTGTTGAGCACTGATTATTTTTATTTTTATGTTTATACCATGCATTTTGATTAATTAATATTTATTTTTTATGCATAATTTATTATTCATTACATACTTCAATTACATATGCAGCCACATTTTTCCAACAGTCAGATTTTACCATTACGACCTACTGCTGTATATAATTTTATTATTTCAATAATTTATAACTTTAGTTAACACAACATATAAGCCCCATGAAGATGGTGCAAGGGCACCAAAACATGTTGGAGCAATTATAATATAATTGTATACTAATTATATGTGCATTTATTGGTGTAATAATAAATATTTTTATTGTAGTTGCGCTCATGTTTTGATTGTATGAAACTGAAGGCAGGTTGCAACTCAACCCCTCAAATCTTTGCTACATACCTCTTCCTTCTTATTTGTCTAACTTTCAAATCTAAGACAAATCTGTGTGTTGAAATTAAGAGTAAGACAGCTTCTGATTGGAATATTGTTCCTTACAGTTTTGGTTGAATTAACCGTTTGATGCCTAACGACCACTATAGTGGTCGTACTGCACTGCTAACCTCTAAACGTTTCATTTTATATATTTATTCAACAAATACAGGTACTGAATATTTTAAACACAGTATATACTCTCCATTTTTTTCTCTTCAAAATGCAGTTTGTTTCATAATTCTAATATATTTGTTTCCTGTTTTATTCACATTTTATATACAGTGTGCTAAAATTAAAAAAAAAATAATTCCGGCACCAAAAGGTTAAGGTATGCAGGTAATTCCAAATTTTGGTTGTCATCGAATTTGCCTTTGCATGAAAGAAATAAATACTCATGATCGTAAACAATAGACCCTGCTGCAGGTAATTACTTGCTCTTACTGCATGTTCATTATGTGGCAACAAATTTTCAGCATTCCAAATCCACATATTTACTGTTCATACATTGATAATTGTGCTACTTGGTGATCCCTGTTAATGTAATTTATAATTCAAGATAGATCTAACTTACTCCAATGGCTTGAATCATTTATCTCCCACAGAACATGTAAAGTCCACTATGGAGAACACTATTCTAAATATCACATTTTACAAACAGGACTACCACAGGGAGCTGTAACTAGCTGTA
>Ga0123355_10010696_pt1 | contig 14092 bp, 6 predicted proteins | sample TergutEmb28metaG_3_FD_89872 | JGI IMG/M metagenome (GOLD analysis project Ga0123355, IMG submission 89872) | Embiratermes neotenicus P1 segment gut microbial communities from Petit-Saut dam, French Guiana - Emb289 P1 | ecosystem: Host-associated > Arthropoda: Insects > Digestive system > Gut ... | reverse complement strand
TTTTGAGGTGTCCAGATCTGTGATTACAGTGCAGCGTGAGTTTCGTGCACGGTTTAGAAAAGACGCACCCCGCGGGGTGCGTCTTTTCTAAACCGTGTAATCACAGATCTGGACACCTCAAAATGGAGCACACAGAAAGCCTTTTCCTGCTGCGACACCATCTTGGAAACTGGCTCCGCGGCCCCGCAGTAAGCATGAGAAGCGAACTGCTGGTAGCGCATGAGAAACTTGGACAGTTGCCGCTGCTGACGGTGTATGTTGTGCCCGTGTAAGGTGAGAAATAAATTTCTTGTTAACTTTTGAAACCGCACCATTCTTTTGTGTATGTCCTGTGTGTGTGTATATATATATATATATATATATATATATATATATATATACACTTAGTTTGCTCAGCATTTATTTCTAGACCAAAAGCAACAATAGGGACTAATACTGCTTCTGTTTTTAGCATTATAACCTTTAAGTTTCCGCCTGGTAGATTATGAACTTCAGCGCAAAAGCGACATATTTTGTTTTGTTGACCGTGCATCTAGTAAGATCCTTGTAAATAACCAACTTAACGCACAGTTTTTCATGTATGTGTATTTCTATTCTCTATATGCTTCGCGTAGCCATGTTCCCATCGTCAGGAGAATCATTGTATCAATGCGACAACTGGTTTATGCGCGAAACATGTAGAGAATAGAAATAAACGTACACGAAAAACTGTGCGTCATGTTTGTTATTTACAAGGATCATAAAATGACGTGTCTCATTGAGTTTAAATCCCTTCCGGTTTACATAATGTACAATAATATTAACCCTTGAAAACGTGATGGTTGCTCTTCGTACCAAGCCTTACAGTATTCCAAATTCTGCATTCAGCGCATAGAACGTATTTATGTCTATTGTGTGGATCGCAAGGCAAGCAGCAATTTTTTCTTTATACATTTTTAAACGCTTGGCTTCATAACCAAGAAAGAGTAAGATTTCTGCGTGGTAGAAACTGTGTCTTTAAATACAGGTCTAACTCATGTATTTACTTATTTACTGCAAAGCGTTTTGGCTCCGTCGGTCTAGTACAATGCCTTCCTTCTGTAATTTACCTGAACTACAAGCATGTGGACGTGGAACGAGAAAGAAAGTATTTGGGGTCTGTATTTCTCTATTTGTTATTTTTTCTTCTAAATGTAACGAAAATAAATCTTAGGATTGAAATGTCAGCCTTAAAATTTATTGTGCGTGCATCAACATGCAGTTGGCTGTCTTTCTTCTGCCTTTATTGTAAGCTGTTTGTAACACTTCGAACTACAACTTCAAAGATTTTACATTCATTGGTTTCTTGGACATGCCTAAAAATACACGATTTAATGGGTTGGGCGTGTCCTTGGCAGTACCACAATATAGATTTTTTTTATGTTTATGGTTCCGTGCAACGCTGATCTATATTAATAATTGTCCAACGAGATGCAACAAAAAACAGTCTATTATTCTGCAAGTTCACTCTACATGTTTCGGGTGTCAACTACACCCATCATTAGGACACCCGAAACATGTAGAGTGAACTTGCAGAATAATAAATAGACTGCATTGTGTTGCATCTCGTTGGACAATTATTAATAAAACACAAAGTAAATATTGGTTTTCACATTCAATTTTGTCGTACACTCCTCTAAATTATCAGTGCATTTGAGAAGCAGAAGTCCACGTTATAAATCAAAATTCCATAACATTTGGCACTTCCTGGACTTAACCCGACTAACGTCTTCTTACTATGGCCCTGCTGTTGAGGACATTTTAATAACGAGATAAGGCAGTAATAGAAACCTAAGGACGAATGACAAATGATCAGATCTAGAAACTTATAAGCGCGAAATACTATAGAAGAATATCGGCTTCAATTCAGCAAAGAGGGATGCTGACAAAATCAAAACACACAATCGCACTGTTTAGTAAAATGTCTTAGGTTCGATGCTCACCGCTATTCCATTTCGCCGATGAAAGACGTCTACTTAACGTCGCGTCTAATAAGCCAACGTATTTATACTTCTTGTTTCTAGATGGTGGACACCAAAACACGCAACAATATTAGCACGCCTTCCGGGTCTCTGACCAGTACCAGCGTCTCCACGCTGGGGCAAAGTGGTTGCCACGAGAGTACCATGTTAGAGGATTTACCTGTCAGTATCTGGCAGAGCGGACCTCATCCTCCCCAGATTCCAGTTGTTTCTGTGGTAAGTTCTGATGCATAAACTACAAAGTCAGAATTGTGCCAGTCGCATAAAACCCTATCTTAAGTATTCTAATTGACTTTGTATGGGATTTACCGACAAAAGGCGTCAGAGGACTGAGTAATCGTCTACAAAGACTAGTATCATTTATCATTAATACGTAATATCTAGTTAATATATTAAATACACAACATAAAACATGAAATAAAGTGAAATGCCAACCTGATGCAACTAGGCAATTTTATTGATGTATTTTTAACTTGACATGTTTTGGATATATACGCCCATCATCAGGGGCATTAGATGTTGAGTTGCAGCGTACGGTTTTCTGCACCGAGTTTTTGGATGGGTGGTGGTCGTGAGAGCCGCTACGTAGGTCGTGTTTACGGTGCGGATGGTGCACGGCACCGTCCGCACCATACACACGACCTACGCAGCGGCTCTCAAGACCACCACCCATCTACAAACTCGGTGCAGAAAACCATATGCTGCAACTCAACTTCTAATGCTCCTGATGATGGGCGAATGTACCTGAAACATGTCGAGCTAAGAATACATCAATAAAATTGCCTAGTTGCATCAAGTTGGCATTTCACTTTATTTCATGAGGAAGATGCACGGTCAAACAAATCTCAAACATCAAACATATTACAAGGGAATGATATTTAAAATCTAATTCTTCCGGCTGAGAGAATAAGGTCTTATTAAAGAAAACATACAAAAAGAATGCCGAAAAAATTGCAACTGTTACATTGGAAGGAACAAGGAAAAAAGAAGACCACATAAAAATGAGGAGATGAGGCTGAAGAGGAATGAAATATAATAGGAATAAAAACTGGTAGGCGATTAGGGCCAGAGACCGTTGGGGATGGAAGAATATTCTATGCGCAACCAAGGTCCACTACGAAATGTAGCGCTTAAGAAGAAGAAGAAGAAGAAGAAGAAGAAGGAGAGGAAGAAGACTGATGAGGAGGAAAAGAAACAGAAGAAGAAGAAGCAAAACCAAAGAATGGTAACGATGTGTTGGAGTGAGGAAGGATAATACTGAAACAACACTGAAAATTGTTTTCGAAACATTAACTTATCCAAATTAAATGGACTTTACCTTCTGCCTAGGCATCTCATACTCTTTTCTTTTATTTTTGGGGTGGGGTGAGAATGAGTCCCTTCCGTCTGCAGCCACTAATGGGCTTATTGTGCTATCCCGGGATGATGTGTGAAAGAACATGGAACCTTAATGGAATGGTAACTGATTCAGACACACAGAAGCACTTCTAAAGAAAACCGTCCCAGTGCCACTCTGTCCACCACAAAACCCAGGTAGATTGTACAGGGACCACTGACCTATAGCACAATCTGATATTTCTAATTAAACTTGACTAAATTTAAAACATTAAATTTTTACACAAAAATTCAAATCTTGTGACAAGTTAAAAAATATGAAGGAAATAAAATACTTAACACCTATAAATTTTTTGAATATTAGTATATCAGTGTCTAATATTAATGCACAACCGCACTGAAAATACACGTTTCTTTATACAGGCCAACATCATATAAAATTTTCAATTGAGTATTTCTTGGAAAGGGATGAATATTGCAGTTGTGAAATATAATTTATGCTGTAACACACACACAAGAAGGAGAAGTGATAGGTACTGTACATGTACTTAGGGATGGTTTCGTTATACTGACAATTAAAAAAAATCAAGTGACAGTTTTAATCATGCCAAACAAACACCAACCTGCATATCCATGAAAGCATGTAAATTTTGTAGAATATTATGCAGAGTCAGAAACCTGATTTCAAGCTATAATCAAGAGTAAGTTGTTATTTTTCATATAAATTTCGTGATGTAATTAGTATGTAGTCAGAACTCTCTGCCTTTTCTATCCAATTTTTTAAATACTTGCCTTCAAAGGAAATAAAGTTTGCATACAGTGACAGAGGAGAGGAGAAGCAACAGCACTGTTATCTTATGCAGCAGGCAATGTAACAGTTTGCAACGTCAGCTTGTGTTATTCACTCCAGTAGGTGTGTAAATTAAATTATAAGGACAATCTTTTGTACCCTTAGAATGAGGCTCCAACGTATTTGTGCTTCATTATTTCTCTACTTCCCAGGCCCTTTTAATTCCTCATAAAATTCTACAATACAATAAAATTCTGATATTTTATAAATTGCACAAAACTGACCTGTTTATATCTATGGCCCTTTTTTTTCCTGTATGCTTCTTAAGGCTTTCGCCACAATGCATACTAGAATCAGGTGCTTTTGGGCTGTTGCATGGCGCCAACTGCTTCAAATCCATCTATATTGAGGGATGTCTTGTTAGTCTTGATATCTGGGTGAACACCACACAACAGCACAGAAGCACATGATTGTAATTTGCTCTTCTTGCTACATATATGCACCCAGTTCTGTATTGTGCATGTATTATACCCATTCTTACAATTTTATTTTGTAGAAACAAGAACCGGTGGATATTGAGCATGGTTCACACAGCCCAAACAATGATTCAGGTATTTCACCTGATCATGGGTCATCAGGCAGCAGCAGTGCTGGGCGACCATCTCCTGGACAGAGTGGCTCATTCGGATCTCCAGAATATTTCAACATTCAAGAAAGCCAAGGAATGAGGCCAGAATCTAACAGACAGTCAAGAATGTCATCAAGTCAGTTCCCAAACAATCAGCACCATATAACCCAAAACATTCCTCCAATTTGGGAAATAAGTCTTCTAGCATTAGGAGGACCAGGCCATCCAGTATTAGACCACAGTCTGCTCAAACATGCTTCAGAGATCCCTGAATCAGACCATCCTCATCAGCAGCCAACAGGAAGCCCTTCTTCTAGAAACCATATAACTCAAAACTGCGCTCCTAATACATCACCACTTCACTGCCTAAAATCATTGGTTACTCCTACAGCAAACAGAAGCCATGTTGTCAGTCATAACACAGTCTCTCCAGTGAAGACCCCACCAATATCTACTACAAATGCTTCTTCAGTATTGAATACCAGCCTTTCTGATGATAATATCAGTCTGTCATCATCAACATCATCATCATCTACATTGGTGTCGGATGGACGAGATGAGAATTTTAAGATGATACTCCCTGAAGGTCAGCAGAATCCATTAAGATGTCTGGAGATGGCTGTGGAACAGTCGTCCATCATGGGAGGCAAGAGAGTTCATGGAGTTGTACCAGGGCCTGGAGCTCCCAACAATGGAGTGAGAAATGTATATCAGTGTCCGCTTTGTGAATACAGCACACTGTCAAGGTATGACATTCATAATACTGTCTATTAGTTCATAAAGGATAATTTTTACTGTATTTTACATGTGAAAAATCAAATGAATTGCACAATATATATAGGCATTTCTACAGCTGATATGTTTTGAAGTTTAAGTTGCTTAACTTCACGCTATAAGCCATCTCACTAATTTGATCACACCTCAAATATTAATGCTGTTCCTTTACACAAAGCAACACAAATGGATATGTTATAATCTAATACTGACTTATCTTTAAAATGATAATAACTTATTTTAATTTGTATTTTATATTCTGTATGACTTATCCAAGGGTTTATTAATTTGCTTTTTTTTTTATTTTCAAGGACTGACTTCAATGAACACAACAAAACCCACTGCCCTGATCAGAAGTGCAGTAAGTGTGATTTTGTCACAAAAGACATAACAGAACTTGAGACACACCTTTCTGAACACCATATGGTATCCCCAGGAATTATTCAGCAAATTGTTGAAGCTAATGAAGAGCAAGCTGGCATTCGAGTGCCACGGGTGAATTCTCAAGGAAAAGTGAAGACGTTTCGGTGCAAACAATGTAATTTTGTTGCTGTAACAAAGACAGAGTTCTGGGATCATTCTCGTCACCATATAAAGAAGGACAAAATGCTCACCTGCCCAAGATGTCCATTTGTCACCGAGTATAAGCACCATTTGGAGTACCATCTCAGGAACCATGCTAAATCAAAGCCCTATCAGTGCCCACACTGCTCATACAGCTGTGTCAATAAATCAATGCTAAACTCCCACCTGAAGTCTCATTCAAATGTTTGCCAATACCGATGTGCCACCTGTAAATATGAAACGAAATACCTCCACAGTCTCAAGGTTCACTTACGAAAATATGAACATTCTCCTGCTATGGTGCTCAATCCTGATGGTACTCCTAACCCAGATCCAATCATTGATGTTTATGGCACCCGACGTGGTCCTAAGCAGCGTCCCAGGAATATTATGAAATCTATGTCTAAGGAGAACAATAATGACATTCCTTTACCTTATCATGCACCCCCACCATTACCCGTATTTCAGCCTTCATATCAGATCATTCCTCAGCAACCTAGAAAACATCCTGTAGCATATCCTTATGGCTGTATTATGCCTAATGCCTTCATTGCTAACAATAACAACAATTCTCTGTTACCTAAATTCCCACAGCCTGGTATTATATGCACAAGAGACAAGAACACTGACGTTACTGACTTAAGGAGGAATTTATCTCATGAAAGCTCTGAACATTTCCTTGCAGCTTCTTTCCAGAATGATCATATGAGTAGCACCAGCAATAACAACACAAATAATGCCAGTGGTTCAAATGATATGAAGCTATTAGCCGATGAGTACTCCACTGAGGAACAGAATTCAGACAAAAGAAATAATTTAAGCAGTGGAGAAGAGGTGATGTCTTATAACAGCAAAGAAGTGGAGGGTGATCCATTAGACCTTAGTAAACCTGAGGCCATGAATGTCAGTTCAGAAGCTTCTGTCTCCTATGTTACTCCTTCTATATTACATAAATCAGCATCAACGAAAACTTCAAAACATCGACGCAAAGGTCAAGCCTATAAGTTGGAACAAATCTCATGGAAACTCCAGCAGTCAAACTTGTCAGAAAATGGAGGAGCAAACAAAAGCTATTCCCATGTGTCTGAAAGTGAACAAAAACCTTCTTCTGAGAAAACAGACACTGTGATAAAAACACAACATGCTGAGGAGGATGATATACATGTTAAGCAACATCTACAGTCAGAGTTAATGGAAGTGAATGTAGATCTGACAAAGACTGAAGAAGAAAGCAACAGTACTCATGCAAATAATTCTGTCTCAGAAAACAACCCTGAAGTGTATCATTGTGCCCACTGTGACATTATATTCAATGACTTTCTACTGTACAGTATCCACAAAGGTTACCATGGGTTCCAAGATCCATTCACATGTAATATGTGTGGTGTACAAACAGCTAACAAAGTGGATTTTTTTCTCCATATTGCACGTTCATCTCATTCTTAATGGGGTGAATTAGAAGAATTACTAAGCCCATGTCAATTGAAGTGGTCTTTTCTTATTTACACTTCAGTCTAGTCACTTCCTCGATAAGTTACCAAATTGTGTTAATTCAACATTTAATTAAGATTGCTTTAATTAATCAGAGAGAAAATAATCGAGCTCCATGAGCCTTAACTAAATTCTGGAGTGGAAAGAAAGCTTTCTAAGCTTAAATTGAAAGTATATAATGGGCAAACACATTTATTGAAATATGCTCTGTATCATAATACATCCCCTATTTGAAAATTTATGTTAACAGTTTCATCAATTTTGTTATTTCTTTTCTTTAATTTCTTATAGCCCACTTAGTACTGTGACTGGGCTACAAGCTTTACAAGCAGTCCTTAGTTCTCATCAGGGTCATACATGTTTTCTTTGCCATGGTGTCTCTACTTGCTTGGGAGACCATCCAGCCTTGTAGCCAATGCATACCAGGAGTTCTTTCCACATGGGTAATTTGATGTAAGAATAATGCTGACCAATATGCTTTCAGACATGGGAATTTATAACACTCAGGAATGAACTTATTTGATGGCATGTTGTTTAATACAGCATAAATAAATATTTATGACACACCAACAACTCTTTTACCATAATATTTTTAAGTTAACTCTAATATTCTTCATTAATAAAATATAGTATTTGCAGAATGAAATTTGTACCAGAGTTTTGACAATGTTTTCTTTAAACCACCTGTTCTGCGTTGTGCATCTTTATCTTTGTAGCATAAAAATTGAGTTTACTTTATTGTGCTTGTACTTTTTACACCCACAAAAACCCTATATGCAATTTAAAATTTCAGGAAATCACAGCAGTATTACTTTCACTCAATTTTATACAAATTTGTTTCAAAGCTCACCATCTTGCGGCTAAATGTATCCACTAAGCGAAGTAGTAATTCAAAGCACCTGCTTCAGTAAAAACTGAGGTATTTGGTATGCCACATTAATGCATAACAACATTCAGTAAAATCAATCAGAATATATTTTACAACAGTTTCCATGTGATACCTCTATCACATTCAGGCCTCTGAACGATGTACATTTGAACTTCTCATGCATTTGATTTCATCACCATGCATTATTCTGCTTGCAGAATCATACATTTCCTTATTTACAATTTTGTAAATAATCCACTTATGTTGTTGAATGTGGAAATAAATGGAAGAAGGTAAAGTTGTCAATTTTTCTTATAAATTATTTTATTTTAAAATGTATTTCTTAGTTGCTGAGACTAACATAGCTCGAGACAATCCGTCCCTTACAATATTATGATCACTTGTTGCAAATTTCCTGTTCTTAGTCATATCTACTGTTGTCTTTTGGCTATACTGCTTCACATTTTGAATAAATCTGCAACAAATACTAAGAAAGTAGGGATAATTTCCAACTTATTCTTCCCTCCACATCTTTCTTACACAGACAGTCTGTGTCATTATTTTTCAATGAAGGCCTTCTCAGGTTCTAGGTTCTGCATGTTATTACCTTCCTGGGAACATTAACTAATGACATGCTTTGATGCTCAATGTGATGTTGAAAGTATATCTTGGGAACTTACTTTAGCAGTTTGACAAGTGTTGCTTTAGTCAGGTATGAACAACTGTAGTTTTTACAAATATTGATAATGGTTGGTAATCCAGGGCTGGCAAGTAACTATTTATTTAAGTAAGTGTAACATGTTTTTGCAATTTCACATAATAGCTTCCAGTTGCTTGTGTGATCATGTTCATTGACTACCATTCTAACTTAAGTAGTTCCTATGTCCAATAATTTCACTACTAAAATATGCATATATATTTTTAGTCCTAAAACTTTCATTGCCAGTGCAAAATATTCTGACTCCCTGGGTACTGTGTGTGTCATGGCACAGCTTAAATATATTACTTATACCTCATACAGTTTTATTATATCTTCAAACCTACATATATTTACGTTACACTGCACTTTGAAATTTAGTGCCAGGTACAAGGTTATCAACTAAAAACAGCAAGGTATATTACATGCTATATTTGACAAAAACTGAATACGTTTAAGTTCGTATGAGTCTAAATGTCTGTAAAATGAAGTCTAAACAACAGGGGTAATATATAACAAATACCACTGTCTGAGAAAATTGTTCACCTTTTGTGTAATATGCCAAAAAGAGGACAATTCTACTGAATAAATTATTGCATTTATAATTATACTTCACTGCAACACATATAGATTATGAAACAGATGCACACAACATTACATAGAGATGAGCCACTGAATTATGCTGTGGCATCACTGTGCCTGAGGAAAGTGCCTGGTTGAATAGCAGGTTACCAATCGGAAAATGATCATATTTTCTTTCTATAACCGGCAATGAAATGTGTGCCTGGTGTGTGAAGTTCAAAGAAAACACTATAATTGGGGTTTAAATAGTCCAGGGATGACTTGCGATATTACTACATTTTTATGTATGTTTATATATATATATATATACACGTTACTTGAAGAAATCGAACTGCATAATAAAAAGGAAATTTATGTTTTTGAAAATTTTAACTCACTATTTTTGCAACATGACTTTGGTCTAAACGTGTAGTTACTATACTAAGTGCATATTAAAAATTATGGAAGACTGTTGCAATATACTCTGCACTGTCAAAGTTTATTTTGTGGAATGTGTTGGTGAATATGTTAAATTACAGTGAAATGTGGACATTTATTAAATTGCAAGTTTTGTAATGGCAAAGTAGGAGTGGGAAGCATAAACTGTTATGTGCAAAATCAAACATGAAGCAAGAAAGAGTATGACAAAAGTGGATTGTGTTTTGTGGATGTGTTGGCTTGAAAGATCTCAGTTAAGTGTTTAGCATATAAATTCTAGTTTATATGTCTGTTGACATCCTTTTGTTTTGATCTCAAGTATGAATCAAACTTTCTGTAAAAATATCACTGCTGTATTTATGAGCCAGATTGTCATAAGTAACACGTTCATGTAATTTTCTTTATAGGTAAACTATGTGCTGCATGTGAAAGTAATCATTTTCGTTAACTGAAGAATAAAAAACCAACTAGATGCCACTTGTTATTTTATTGTACTTCTTATAGGCTCAACATGTTTCGGGCATTACTATGCCCATCATTAGGAGCTCGTAACTATAATGTTGATTACCACATTTGTCGTTTCGTTCTTATTTTGCTGTAAGTTGGAGGTTAGGTGTAGTTAGGCTGGAGTAGTGTCCGGGCTGCAGGCTAAAGCACTTGCTTTAGCCTGCAACCAATGTGGTAATCAACATAGTCGCAAGCTCCTGATGATGGGCATAGTAATGCCCGAAACACGCTGAGTCTATAAGAAGTACAATAAAATAACAAGTGGCATGTGGTTGGTTTTTCAGATATCACAATGATGCACGATCCAATGAACATCACATTTTAATTAAACGTAGGAAACTGCTTTCTTGCCACTTTAGCTTCAATATTATGCAGTTATTTTCGTTAGTAAAGGTCTGTTAACTTATCCTTGCACTAAAGCCGAATGACTGTGTTTAGTAATGAAGATAACAAAACCAACTAGAAATCACTTTGTGTAGTACTTTATTTCTCTTTACAAACTGCTCAACATGTTTCGGGCAATTCTATGCCCATCATTAGGAACTGACGACTGAGTGGTGCGATCGCCGTGTGTGGTATAGTGCTGCAGCTGTAGAAGGCTGTCAGAACCGGTTAGCAGGTAGTATGTCAATTGAGGGATTCGAAGCACAACTGGCCCTGTTAGCACTCCGTGCCTTCTGCAGCTACGGCACTATGCCACACATTGCGATCACACCACTCAGTCGTCAGCTCCTGATGATGGGCATGGAATTGCCCGAAACATGTTGAGCAGTTTATAAAGAGAAATAAAGTTCTACACAAAGTGACATCTAGTTGGTTTTGTTATTTTCACTGAATTAAGATGCACGGTCAACCACACATCAAAGGTATTTAGTAGTATTTATGATGACATTTCATATAAATTTTGGTAAAATAATCAACCACAAAATTGAACCATTCTGCAAATGGGAAATGAGGGACCAGAGTTCATTCCTTATGAAGGGGGTGGAGGGGTGGGCATGGTGGATTATTGTGAAGGTACTGTTTGAGTGAAAAGTATGATCAGTTACATAAAAGTGCATATTTCATTCCAGCAATAATTGATAAGAGGTAGCATTTGCTCTTCATCAGTAATTATTTCTAGTTTTTATTATATGTTTGTGAAGAATAATTATTACATGGGCCTACTTAAGACATCCTGGTTTAAATAGCCTACAGTTAATTCTTCTCATTCAGTATTCATTATGGATATTTATTGCAACTTGTGTTTCTAAAGTATACTATACATTTTTAAAGGCTAAATTAGATATTTGTTTTAAGTAATGGATTATACATGACAAGATTCTTGTTAAGAATTCCTTTTGAGCGTTATAGAGTGTATGTGTATAATTGTATTATGAATGTACAGCTGTGACAAGATAATAATATAGTTCACATACAAGAGTGTACTGGTTTCTGTTTACACTTCATTGCCAATATTCAACAAATTTATGCTTTTCATGCATGACTTTAGTAAGTTCTAGCAGACATTACTCATGTTTGTGGAACAGTAACGTTCCAGATATTAATCTGGGAGTAGTCGATACAAATCTGCCAGTCTACTAGCTAAGCTGACCGTATCTTTCCTTGGTATTCCTTAGCCTGTCCTCCAAATCCTGTATGCGTCTCTCCTACCCTCCTCCCATACGTGCCACATGTCCGCCCATTTCATTCTTAATTTGATCACCTGAATCGTAATTAGTAATTAACTTTACGTCTGTCTTCCCATTGTGTTAGATATAAAACAAAAACAAAAAATTGTCGCCGACAAAAGTAGCCAGTTGTGCGACGGCAAATTTATTTATGTTCTTACAAGTATAATAATTGGTAGGAGTACATATCGTGAAGTGGGCCCGGTAGCTCAGTCGGTATAACGACTGACTACGGGCTGGATGGTCCGAGATCGAATCCCGGTGGGGTCGGGATTTTCCGCCCGTCCAGACCGGCCCACCCAGCCTCCTGTAATATGGTTACTGAATCTTTCTCGGGGGTAAAGTGCGGCCGGGGCGTGCTGCTGACCACTCACCCCCTTCTAGTGCCGCAGTCATGGAAGGGTGGAGCTATACTTCTACCCACCCTCTGGGCCACACCGGGCCTGTAACGGGATCACTTTACTTCACATATCATGAAGCTCCTCATCATGCCATCTCCTCATCCTACTACTTGCTCCCTCCCTCTTAGCAGAGTATTCTCGAACACCCTTAGCTTGTGTTCCTTAATCAATGTGATGGACCAAGTCCCACGTACAGTACACGTGAAACAGCAAACAAAATTGTAGTTCGACGTAAAACTCAGAGAAATATACTTGGAAGTAAGGAAATTAAGTTAATAACAGGATTAAGAAAATTGAGGAAATAGACGTTGGACTTCCGCTTGGGCTTTGGCTTGACATTTCTTGTGCAGATAATCACCTGTCTTCTTACTAAACTCATACTGAAACATGAACTTGGTTTTCGTATGTTACCCTCTTGCACGATAGGGAAATTAATAATGTTCAGCAAAAGTAATAATAACAAAGATCCTTTTCATCGGAGATACATTTCCAAGAAAACCATGGGGGCAGTCACACGATAATCAGTGTCACGCTCTACTTTGTAGGTGGTGCATTACACACTATTAAAATTACCCAGTTTGTTAGAGAATATTTTACTGCTATTTAAATATCTAAATTTCTTGAGACAGGACCAGATTGCCTCATGTTATAACGATGACTGACACAAGTTGAAACCATGGGCACACACTTCCGGTTTCGCGCGTGCCGCAGAAATCCGGGAGGTGAGGGTGTGCTTGAGAGTGGAAATAAGGAAGTGTGGACAAAACAAAGCTTATCAAAGAGCAGCTTAAATCTGCATCCAACTTTCTCAACAGCATCGGTATGTAATGATCATAAATAAAATAGAAATCTGACCTCATCTATTAGTCGTGATTTCCAGACAGGACAAGTTCGTAACATGAAGGTATAGGACAAGGGACTTGGCAGAAATATCACACTTTTAAGGCCAGGTGATCTCTAGCCCACGGTCTGCAGTTCAGTGTATGAGGCCTTCTCACGTATCTTTTTAGGCGCTTTCGCAAGATTGCTGAAAGTGGCTACTGGCTTCGCCATGTTTGTCCGTCGGTCTGCACGGAACAACTCGGTTCCCCCTGGACGGATTTTCAAGAAATTTGATACTGGAGTATTTTTCGAAAATATATCGAAAAAATTAAAGTTTCATTAAATTTTTACACGAATAACGAGTACTTTACATGAAAACGTTCATACAGTTTTAATAATATCTCGCTGAGTTATTCTTAGAATGAAAAATATTTCGGAAAAAAGTTTTAGAGAAAATCATTTTATGGTCAGTAGCGTCCCCCCCCCCCCCCCCCCCCCCCCACACACCACTCTAAATTCTTAAATAAAAAAAATAAAAAAAAACAA
>Ga0123355_10010695_pt1 | contig 14093 bp, 12 predicted proteins | sample TergutEmb28metaG_3_FD_89872 | JGI IMG/M metagenome (GOLD analysis project Ga0123355, IMG submission 89872) | Embiratermes neotenicus P1 segment gut microbial communities from Petit-Saut dam, French Guiana - Emb289 P1 | ecosystem: Host-associated > Arthropoda: Insects > Digestive system > Gut ... | reverse complement strand
ATTATATTATATTATATTATATTATATTATATTATATTATATTATATTATATTATATTATATTATATTATATTATATTATATTATATTATATTATATTATGCTTATTAAACGGTTTCATGGAAATTGGTAAGATAACAATGGAGATCAAAACATTCTTGTATGTCTTAAGCACATAATGATAAAAAAAATAAAGAAAGTAGTAGTCACAAACGAGAGAGGCAAAGTTCGTATAACGTAATATTGAGGCACATTCGCGTAAATGTTTTTGCCGTGAAAAACCAATACTTTTATAGACTATGAGTGCAGGTCTGCAGCCTTGGTTAAAGAGCATGCTATGCGCCGTATTGTATTGTCTTTTGTGGAATGTCTAGCTCTACTGATTTTTCCACATTATCTCATGAACGGCACGCCTTTCGGAAAAAAAAGTTACTGAGCCCAAAATGTGCGTTGCAATTTTCTCTATAACTCCTGTCTGAAACATTTCTCATTATAAGAAACATTTTGCGAGGTATAATCATAATGTACTTGGGTTTTCACGTAAATTTCCCGCTATTCTTTTCAGATTTCAATGCAAATTGAATTTTTCTCCACATATGTTCGAAAAACACTCTAATATAAAGTTTAACGGAATCAGTCCAGTGAGAGGCGAGTTGTTCTTTGAGGACAGAGAGACACACATGAACGAACAGACAGACATGATGAAACTAACGCTTTTCGCAATCTTGCGAATGAATCTAAAAAGACTCCAGATGCGAACCCACTAAAACCATTTCGGTCACTTTGTAGAATAATAAATATCTGAAGACTGTTCAAGTGTTAAAAATGATAAAACAAATAGACAGGTATAATTGTGTTGTTATTGTTTTGTTGTTGTTGTTGTTGTTGTTGTTGTTGTTGTTGTTGTTGTAGCTCTTTGGGGTAATACTGTAGGAAAGGTATGACGTTTCGGGATAAACTTTCGATCTCATCCTCAGGCTTGATGAAACAAGAATTCCTTTTCTTCAGGCTTGATCAAACAGGAATTCTAGTTTCATGAAGCCTGACGATGGGATCGAAAGGATATCCCGAATCGTCATATTTTTCCTACAATATTACGCCGCGTCATAACTCAAAGAGCTACAACAACAGTTTCGTCGTGGCGAAAACCTTAAAACACAGGTACAATTTTATCTAACAGAAGATAAAACGAAGAAATAGAGAATACACAGAATATCTGCAAAAGAACACAAGATATGAAAATAAGAAAGCAAGCCTTCTGTTACACACAATAGGAAAAAGAGATATTGAACATACAAGTAAAATATATAAAGCTGAAATAGGAATAGAAAGATTGCCTATGGCCCAAAGTACAAGTAATCCTAATGTACAGGAAGAATCCCGTTTTTCAATAGAAATAGAAGATTAGTTATTTAAGTTGGGTCAAATTTGATGTTCTCACAGCGACTGGGGTGAAGAGTAGAGTCATTTGGAAGAACAGAATATGTCAGCACTCTTGTCACGTGGGATCGATCATTTCTCAAGTAGCCTAAGGCGGTAATAACCATCACTAGAATAACTAATTACAACTAATGAAGAATATATTGTAGAGAATACATAAATAGTTCCTTAGCCTCTTTTCACTCTGCACGTAATAATTAACATGAATAAAAACAAAACAAAACGTTGTAAGAAATCAAACTGCAAGATTTTAATAATCCTGTCTCCCGCCTTATGGCTGGTGTTTTGGGACCAGATAATTGAATGTCTGGTTAACTTTAGGTTCTTAATTTTTATAACAAAATACACTGAAGCCACGAGTCAATTAACATTTCTGTGCCTGGGATAAATATTGTTAAATGTACTGGAATAGAACCAGTTGATTTTAATACCGTTATTGCATCGCACAAATATTGCACAAGATATGAGTGTGGGATGAAACAGTTAATGGATAACTGTTAATAATATTAGTAATAAATATGAAAGTCAGGACTGCGAGATGCACGCATAGAATTTAGTCGCTCCTACTAAGCAAGTCACGTCTTCAGAGCGCGCAGAGTTCAAACACCTGTACAAGTTCACAGATCAGATAAACGCGATCGCTACAAATAGCCATCACGTTGTAGCGTTATTTAGTAAAATGTGTGCCGTAAAACGGGAAATAATTTACCGGACGGTAGAAAACATTTGCTAAGGTGAAGAAGGTGTAATTTCTTGGCTATTTAACGACACTGTCAGTACGTTACACTACGTATCTCTACACAATGGGCAAATAAGGCAAATGTTTGTGGCATGACCGAGGTAATACATTGGCATTTAACTGGAAAGACAGAGAAACCCCCAAAGTTCCTCTGTCAGGACAGCCGATATCCTGACCAATAATGGCATCAGGCTCTTCCCAAACATAAAATCTTAGCGTTACCGGCATACCAATCTACTCGGTAAAAAAATTACTGTAACTCGTGTTCAGTTACACTAGTCATTGCTGCTGTTATGGATGAATGAACGTATGTAATATGATTTGGAGAGAAATAGGTACCGCTATAGATTTAAGGTATTAATACATGGCTGTATTTGAATATTTGAAAGTAGTGTGTATTGCAGGGATATGGACTGATTCACTTGGTAATTACAAAGGAAAAAAGTTTGCAAATGAGCATGACTGTTGTGGTGGTGCGCAATAGGCAATGTGGATTTCCGTTATTTACACAGTTCATATACCTCTAATAATATGTACAAATTGTCTTTATGAGTTATACTTAAGCACAATAATTTCAATCAAATTAAGGAAAACAGAAAGTGCATATAGTTAGTCAGTCAATCAGTTAGTCAGTCGGTCAGTCGGTCGGTCGGTCGGTCGGTCGGTCGGTCTGTCAGTTAGATAGTTAATTAGTTAGTTAGTCGGTTAGATAGAAATTTAAATGGTCCTATAAAGGTAAAGTGCCGGGTAGCTCAGTCGGTATAGCGAATGACTACGCGCTGGAAGGTCCGGGATCGAATCCCGGTGAGCATGAGATTTTCCGCCCGTCCAGACCGGCCCTGGGGCCCACCCAGCCTCCTGTAAAATGGGTACCGTGTCTTTCCCAGGGGTAAAGTGCGGCCGGGGCGTGCTGCAGACTACTCACCCCCTTCTAGTGTCGCGGTCATGGAAGAGTAAAGCTGTACCTCTACCCACTCTCTGGGCCACACCGGGCCTGTAACGGAATCACTTTACCTTTACCTTTATAAAGGTAAAGTATTCACATATCGATAAAAAGTTTTTCGATATTTATACGTACTAGCAAATCAGTCGACCTCAGTAAGTAGCATGGTTCTTCACATACCGTATATAAAGAGAACCCTCTCCTTCTACTTTCTCTTCGCTTGGCTCCCCTTACAACAGATGTCCTTTATTCCAGCATCTCACTTGGGGCTGCTTTTTGTAGGATGAGTTTGTGAGGCTCATTCCAAACTACCAGCCTGATGGGTCAGGCTTTGATTTTTGTTGTGCTTTCATAGGGAAGTTGGAAAATTCCTAAAGAGCCCTCTCTAGCCCCTCGTTTGGGACACCCTTCATCTGGCTCCTCTGTTAAGGCCTGTCCGAATTTGGTAACGCTTCCAGTAGCTACGCTATGGCCAGGATAGTTCCTACTACTGGAGCACGCAATCCTCCCCGCCCGGTTTAACATAAACCTGCGAAACTCCTGTGCTGCAGTGGAGGATGTAAACACAACCAGCAACCGCTTAATGCATTTCGATTGAATGCACATCTGTACTAAAACCCAAGCGAATTTTATTTTGGCTTAAACTGGTCCATTTTGACTTTTACAGTAAAAGGCAAATTTCACGTGTTAACCTGCTATGAAGAAACAGAGGGGGTATAGCTCTGGTTCTACTTAACCTCGACGCTAGATAGGGGCGGGTGGTTAACTCCCCTCCTCGGCCGCTCTACCCCCAGGAATGACTTGGATGTGTCACCTGGTTTTTAAATTTGCAGGGTTACAAAGAAAGGGTAAAAATGAATTACTTTGTTTTTTATATTCAGTGCTCTTCGTTTACTCTAAGTGTACTGTATGCATTACAATATAACTTTTGCCATCCTGTGATTAACATGAATGCAATATTCTGTATACTTATACACATTTCTGTTAGAAGGGTTTTCAATCCCTTTACAGGCCTATTACAGGCCCAGAGGGTTCCAGGAGGTTGAGGCTCCCAGATATAAAGAGAGTTGGCATGTGAAAGTAGTAAGGTTGTCAGCCCCATGCACTGGCAGCTTTCCCACCAGGAAATATTCCTGATACTTCTTTCTGTTAGAGGCTGAGTCGACCTCAGGGTCATAGTGCAGCCGGAAGGATTATGTCATTGAAAAATTCCAATAACATCATCAGGAATCAAAACCCACCATGTACCGGCTTGTTGCCCAGTGCCTCAGCCAACTGTGCCATCGTGTGCCCCTACCATTCTGTTACACTGATCACATTTACATCATTATATATAGTGCATACAACACAAGCAGTCAGAACACAAAGACTGCTGTTCGTGGAACACTAGTACCTATCCACGATACTCCATGGCATGACATCCCAGAAGACCCATAATCTTAACATTCCCTACTGTGAATACCTCATACCCTAAAACAAGCCTTGTCCTTCCAGTTACAGCACACAGGAAATGTAACACTCTAGTCTGAAGTCTCTGGCCAAAGTTTCCTCAAACTGCACACTCAGAGGGTAGACATCACAGTAACTGCTTAATTTCAGAGTGGGCGAACCTCACAGACATTCTGCTGCATCACCCACACCTCCACCCCCCACCCCCCCTTCAACAAATCTGTGAATTATAAGTTGTTGGCCAGTGAGGGGTCACTGTTTTCCCTGTCCTTCTGCTTCCAAAATTACTAAATATGTTGACAATAAATACATATATGAACTTTTCATTATTTGTTTTATTGCAAATGTATTATTTTGTTATATTTGTTAAAATCATTACACATGACTATAGTGTATGTGAGGTGTGAAGATCTTGCAGTTTGTTACTGAGAATTCAGGCTTTCTGGTATAAGACACTGTTTCATGTGAGCATTTCATGATGTTCTAGGGGACTGTAGTCCTAGTTCATGATCCACTCACCCAATAATGCAGCATCACATACCAGGAGACCTGAATTCCAATTTGGCGTGTAATGTTAACATATATGAAGGAAGTATGAAATTACTACTTTGTTTCCTTTCAAAATCTGTGCAGAACTCGATATGTACACTCATCTGTGAAGTAATACCACATAGGTGCGTAGATAACTACCATTCTTTCAGAGCAGCTTACTGCCTTCCCCTTCATGCCAGAAGAGTAAGCCTACCAAAGCACAGAGCATCACATCCCCATGGCCACTTTGAGAACTGTGTTGGTGACAAAGGTCATTCACAAAGCATGTTCCTGATAAGCAGTGAGTGTGATGACAGAATGTATGTGATGTGCATATCCATCCTACTTCAGACTGGAAGCTTGCTGTTTCAAACAATTCACACATACTGTCTTTAGTACAGGTTGGGCTACAGACCTTCAAACAGAAGTCATATGTGGCTGTTGCAACTTATGGAATATTGGTCAACCAACATTGCTCGACCAGGCACAGACAATTCAAAAACATCTGGGCAGAAATGCAACTTCTTAGAATATGCAATAGGTGATGTGACAGGAGTCAACAATTTGCTCACTGTTCTTTTCGTGGGCCCAAAGGCAGTTTACATTGTACTGCATTGGTCAAACTAAAATTGTCTGTTTGCAGCCATTTTTAACTTACCACTGTTTAACTGCCAGCTGCTTGTTTACCATTGTGTACAAAATGATTGTGCCACAGTGGATGAATAATATTAGCAAATGTATAAGGGTGTGATACAAAACCCATTACTGGCTCAAAAATATAATTCCACGTACACTGCCAAGTGTCCTATTCCTTTCTTCAGCACCATCATCAAACTGCCAGAGTGCATCCTGTTATGTCCCCATACGAAAACCTCATGCCTGCAGCATCATTCAGCTACACATACATCTTGAGTTCTCACTCATTCTGCCTACCATAATTAATTAATGACATCCATCCCTGTGACAGCATAAGGCGTGGACAGGTAGAAATTACATTGGCAGCAATGAGACTTAAAGAGGATAAACCATGTATTGGTGATGACATATCCCAAATAGGATCTGAATATGCAATTCCATACAGTGATTGGCATGTTGGCTTATGTACCTTTGTTATGACTCCCTGAGGATGGTACCTCAGTGCCGAATAATGTAGGATTCAGTGCCATATGTTGGATGGTACAGAAATCAAATAGACTTGTTTGTGAGTGCTCTAATAATCAGTGACACATACCTCATATTCAGTATGAAACTAATGAATGTAGTGCATGTAAAAAGATAAATTTACCTTCCTTTTGCTTTTTAATAAACACATTTCACCAACTCACTTGTCCTGCAAATACAGTAAATATTCAGAATATGTGATTGACTTACAGTAAAGCACAATTATTATTCTTGTCATTGTGATTTTCAAAATCATCATCATCACCACTACACCAATAATATTACAGTCATGTTATTGTTTCCTTTCAATATAACTATGACCACAGTTAATTAATTGTAATGCTGTCTTTCCATCTCTTTTTTTCAAGGCATTGTTATTATTTTAACTGTGTTAATATTAATATTAGTGGTTTGTTCTTATAGCTTGCAGGTTGGGCGATCAGGCGTTCAATTCCTGGTAGGGCTAAAAGATTTTTGTATTTCTGACATGTGTCCAGACTGGCGATGGAGCCAACCTACACTCCTATTCAGTTATCCATGGCAAACTGTCATTACAAATTGATCAAATAACTACAAATCGACAAAAACACATAACATGCCCAATGGGTCTATTCTTTGGTCTAAAGCTTTTCGTTGTGTTAGTCACAAACTCTTGATTTTAAAGTTAGAATTTTATGAAGTAAAAGGCTCTATATTAGATTGGTTAAAATCTTATTTGTGTAATAGAAAACAAACAGTTGTATTGCACTTTATCAATTCACCTAATCTTCTATTGGACTGGGAAGTAGTTAGACTTGGGGTTCCTCAGAGATCTGTTTTGGGCCCATTACAGTTCAACGTGTATATTAACCCTTTGGCCCTGGAGATGGATATTTACAGTTTAGCACACCATTTATGTACAATGTGAATATTTTATGAACCAAGAAGGGTAACATTGGGAAATACATTACATTTTGTGGAGGAATAAACAAAGATGGTGAAAGTCTAAAAAAACAGTTAAATAATACATTTATTGACTAAATATATAAAAAGCGTATTCTGGAGAGTAGCGGTACGCCTGTCCTATATATAGGATGCATGGTGCCTAAAGGTTAATGACTTTCCATGCATCATAAACAAAGTTTCTAATACCATTCTTTTTGCAGATGATACAAATATTGTTTCTTCCAGTGATCTTAATGAGCTAAATTCTAAAATTAAATTCAGTTCTATGTTGTATTTCAAAATGGTTTCAAAAACAATCAGTTGATACTGAACTGAAATAAGACGCATATTGTAAAATTTGCTTCTTCTAAGCTCCTGACTTATTCACTGAACACTGCACACAACAGTCAAGATCTTACTGTTACTGAAAATACCAAATTCTTAGGCATGCATCTGTACTGCAATCTAACTTGGAAATCTCATATAGGTTATTTTATAAAATTGAGTTCAATTTGCTTCATGTTGAGAAAATTAATACCTGTAGTAAATGTAAAAATGTTTTGTATGGTTTATTTTGCACATTTCTATTCACAAATAATTTATGGCATAATTTTATGGGGTTCGTCTTCATTAATGAGAAATATGTTCATAATTCAAAAAAGAGCAATTAGGATTATGCTGAGACTGGGTCCAAGGAGTTCTTGCAGACAGGGTTTCAAAAAATTGGATATACTTACAGTTCCTTGTTGATATATTAATGCCTTGATGTTATTTGCTGTTAAAAATCTTAATATTTAACAAACTAACTCCTGTATTCATGGTATGAATACAAGACAGCAAAATAAACTGCACATACCCTCAGAAAGACTTTCCTCAGTACAGAGAGGTGTCTACTATTCATCTGTTAAAATATTCAGCCAGCTACCACAAAATATATTAAAATGTTGTAACAAAATATATATACCTTTAAGATTTTGTTAAGAGACTACCTTGTTAAAAATGCCTTTTATTCCATTTAGGAATTTATATCTGCTGGTTATAATGATGTATACATATGAGCATTCTTATTTAACTTGTTTATTGTGTTGTGATGCATATGGTTGCTTTGGAACTGTTGTGTGTGTATGATCTTTTCTGTGTGATTTGTCATGTTCTTGCTAATTTTGTGTAATTTGTAACTTGATTTGACTTGACTGCATGTTGCGATTTGGCTCTTTTCATGACGAATTCCACATTCATTTCATCTTGTGCGGATGATGGATCTGTGAATGAATATATATATATATATATATATGTACGTATACACACAAACCCGCACGTGCAATCACGTAATCGCGAATTGCTATGTTCACACTAATGCGCTTTCATCTTCCTCTTGTGCTTTCATGTTTCCACACTGTGTTCGTCACGGGCATGCCTTTTGGCACATGTCATGGACTCATACCTCAACCTGTCCTCACTTGTGCGTCAGTAGTTGTTCACTTTCTAACAAGTGTAGATGGTGAATTCAATGGAGGTATCTGATGCTGCTATGTTAGGCGGTATAAGTGCTGTGTTGATAGTTTTAAAAAATGTAAGAAAAACACGCAAAAAATACCAGCGATCGATATGGGTTAAAATTATTTAGAAGGTCGAAATTCCAGAAGAATGATGGATTTGGAATTCAATGAAGACGTTCTGTTTAAGAACTTTACGCGTATGTCAAAAATGAACTTTTATACGCTTTTGGGGATAACAAAACAGAATACTTATTTCAGAGAATCAGTGCCTTCTGAAATTAAATTAGCGATCACACTTAGATATTTGGCCACCGAAGATTCATTTATGTCATTGATATACTTATTTAAAGTATCGAAGCAATTCATATCATCAATGCTACCAGGGTTTCTAAAAGCTATAATTGAAAGTCTACAAGATTATGTCAAAGTAAGTTTTTTATTACTTTACTTTTTTAATGTTACAAATATTTTTACACTGTAGTAATGTGCATTAAGAGGAAACCTGCATACAGTTTTCTTATGTATAGATTTACTCTCTATATATTTGGACTTTTTAATTTCCTAGATTTGACGCCATTTTTATTGTTCCACTTCTAAGTCAAGCACATCAAATTTTTAGTAAGTATTGTACATTATTACTAATTGTTAGTATTGAAAGTCATTAAATCTTGAATTTCCTTGTAAGTTGTATCATGGAGTTCGTTGGTGGATGTATTAGAATAATCAGAATTCACACTTTGACATGACTGTGGGGAAGAGCCAGGAAAGTAAGAGGTTGATGGCGTTACTGCGTATGATAAGGCTGGTGACGTGTTATCTAAAGGAACAGAATTCATTTCACGCATGTCCATGTCAAAGAGATAGTTCTGAATGTAGTATTTTGCAATTGCTTGATTACGTCGATTACATTTTCTCAGCTGGGATGCAACCATTTGCCTGAAAATGGAAAATTCATCTATATTTGTCAAATGATCCGCAGCAACTTTAAGGAAATTATATGCATCCTGTTCCCTTTCATCTTCCCGACTTCTCTTTAAGTTTCTTTTTGTTTTTATAGGCGGATGAGCAAACGCACGTTCACTCTCTGAAACATGCGTCAACTGAGAAACAGGAACTGTTTCCCCATCTTGGGAATCCTGAAACAATAAAATTTTACCCAAAATGAGTTGTGATTCAATTACAAAAAAATAAAGAAAAATAAAGTGAAAAACAAATACGTTATTATATATATTTTAGTAATTAACATACACATTTATTTTAACATGTACATTATCGTGTATGTTACGGTAAGCTACGCCAAACTATACTAAATGCATTCCTTCTTATCTAACGGCATATTTAACATACAGAAAAAAGTTATATCAAATTAAGCCTTATCTCTTCATGTATGAATGTAATAATAAAGCAAATAAAATTAAGTGTTTTCTAACTACACAGCATTGTAAAAAACACATGCTATCATTTTATCTAATGTATATGATTCCCTACCTATTTTATTTTTATTTTATTCATTATAATTTGTTTCATTTTTCAGTTACCTTCAAGTGAAGAGCAATGGAAAGCAATCGCGGATGAGTTTGACAGATGGAATTTTCCATATTGCATTGGTGCACTTGACGGGAAACACGCAGTGATACAACGACTAGAAAATACACTGGGAGAATTCTATAATTATAAGGGGCCGAAAGCATAAAATTGATGGCGATTGTGGACGCGAATTACTGCTTTATTTATGTCAACGTAGGTTGCCAAGGACGTACTTCAGACGGTAGTGTATTCAGAAATACCGAGTTTTATAGAAAACTCGAAAACAACGACTTGTATTTACCACAAGATGCACTACCTGGCCGGACAATACCAGTTCCGTATACGCTAGTTGCTGATGATGCATTTCCTTCAACAAGACATACGATGAAACCTACGCAACAGATTTGAATAAAGGATCCCCGAAGAGTATTCAATTACAGGCTTTCGAGAGCAAAGCGTATTGTGGAAAATGCATTTGGATTACTTGCGCCTGTAAGCAGAATTTTTCGAAAGCCAATAGAAATTAAAGCTGAAAGTACTGTAGTTGATATTGTCCTAACTCGTGTGTACCTTCACAACTTTCTTCGTTCGCAACCAGATTCGGCTAGATATTATTCACCCCAAGGATGTTTTCATAATGAGGATGCGAGCACCGGCGAAAGTATTAGAGGATCTTGCACAGAAGTTACTTCGACTGACAGTGGCATAACACCTCTTCGATTACTTCCACGGAATGTATCAAGAACGGCGATTAAGATCAGGGATTGGTTAATGAATTACTTATTGACAGCTGAAGGTTCCAGTCAATATCAAAATAACTACTTATAATTGTGCTAACTATAATTAAACTAACATTAATAAAAATAATGTAAAACATTATTAAACGAATATTAATGAAATAAAAAAATACTTACGTCATTTTTGTCTTCAAATGTCCCTGGATTTTCCGACTCGGTGCTCTTTAGCTTCTCTTGGTGTTACGGAGTCCAAAATGAACATTAGTGATTTGTACGCAAACCAAGGACAGCCGTACCTCCGTCTACACCCGCACCACTATTTTTTCTGTTACTTTTTGGTGCTCCTTTGCAAAATATGATTGTAGGCTTTTAATTTTGTTCTTAACTTCTTTAACACTCGTTTTATAATTTGATGCCAAAGCATTCAACGCATTTCTTTTAATTTTGTTGGTGTAATCTTTATGATTCACGTCCCACAATGCAGTAAATGATCTGTAATCTTCAATAAATGCTAACGTTTTTGTGTGATCTGAAGACACGTTGGCTATATAAGCACGTAAAAGCTGAATGCAATGTTGAACGTCAACCGACGTCGGTCAGCAACACGTGCGCTACTACATGCGTTACTGTTTTCGACACCGTTTAAGATATTTAAGGCATGCGCTATAGCATGCGTCATACCAGTGCGTTAAACGCAAGCAAAAGCGCACGAGTGTGAACATAGCAAATCACGCTTTCGCAAAAGCGTTTTCCATGAAAAGCATGGATAATAGCCATAATAGCCATAGCTCTCGCCGATCCACTGTAGCCCTAATGAGGGCTGACATCACAGATCATGTGTTGACATGTTACGATATCGACCATCAAAGTTGGTAATAATGCTTGTTGAATGGCGGTGTATTTTGTTCGGTGTGTCTGTATGCCTTGAAAATTGGTACGTGCATAACATAGATTATTGGTGTCGAGTGAGGTTTGTCATTTGGTAAGACCGGACTAGCCGTGTTTGTGCTCGTACATGTGTGTCACCATAAGTGTGTGCGGTTTCACGGGGTTGACCCAAAGAACGCTAACTACTGGAGCGCGGGGCAGGAATGGCTAGGCTCTTTTTCGAAGAGGCTGTACAAGGCGCAGTGGAGTTTGAATGTTTCAAGCCACTGAACGGGCTGTCTTTATACTGCTAGCGATAGTTACGAGAGCACAGACGATGTATGTTGGTACACCTTGACTAGAATGATAGTGGACTTGTTAGTGCAGGTACCGAGTCCTGTGTAAATACTCAAGGTGGTTTACTAGTCAGCCTGGTGTGTGTCGCCCGAACGAAATCAAACTGAGTTTGCTTTCTGCTTGACGTAATATCGTGGCGACTATTAGTTGCCCTCGTTTCAAAGAAGCGTAGTGCTTCTATCTTCAGGATGAACTTTTTACCAATCCACTGTCATAACTGCTAAAAAAAACTTGAGTCTTCAAAACTACCACATATTGCATGAGTTCTGTATACAAAATTCAGTTGTGGTGGAAATTCCAAACTCGTATTGGTGTACTGTTACAGGATTGGATAATGTGCTCCCTTCATGGTTTTCCTGCAGTTCCACCCCTGGGGCATGTTTCCTTGTGTGAAGTGGAAGGGAGAGTATATTCCATGCCAGCAGAACAGGCCAATGTCCATACTTTTACAACTGCAGTAAGCATAATTTTTTTTAATAGGGATTTTTTTATTATTAGTAGGTTTACAGACCACTTTCTGTAACTTTGTATGAAGCAGATGCGCAATATATTTCATTGATTTCTAGAATGTTTATGTCCTTTGATATTAAATTTGTACCTTCTGTAAAGATTCTACATCTATATATACATATGTATCTACATATTCTATATGAAGTATTTTTTTTACAAACATTGTGACTGAGATTTTGAGGTTATGCCTGGCAAATATGTGTTTACAAAATTTGCATTTAATTAATAAGTTTTGAAAAGAGAGATTATGAGTATTATGATGGGAAGCACTGAAGCATCCTGCATTCAGCCCACGCTTGTCACCTTGCAGTTTTCATGCTTTTGGACCATTACAGAGGCCATCAAATGTGTATGTTCACAGTGGGCAAAGATGTGCAAGAAGCCATTAATTTCTTGTGAGACAGGATACACCAATTTGTGTATTAGTGGGAATGTTGCTTAAATATCCATGGTATTTTTTTCTGTTGCAGTACCTTCTTCTAATGAACATCCTTAAATGGGTTTCAGTTGTATACTTCATATGTAGTATATTAGGAATAGTAATGAATATTCAGCCCCCGCCACTCACATTCTGAATACCAGACATGTCTGATGGAATGAAAGATACTGCAAAATTAGTTCAAAATAATAGCAGTAGTTGGAGAATGGACATACTAGAGAATTTATATGCTTGTCTTGATAAGACAGTAACAACAGAATAATTGGGTGAGGAACACAATATACTGTTTGTGTGTATATATACTCAAATTAAAAATATCCCCGGACACACATGCACAGTATAATAGTACAGTACAGCAGCATAGCCATCTCTTTTCCACAGGCATATTTATGATACAAACCCCAAACAAGTAATAGCTTTTCACCTGTGTTCAACAAGGTTGTGTACAAAACATGATGCACAAGCCAAACCTCTTAGATGGTAATAAATATTTTAGTCTTTTATTATTCAGCATAACACAGCTCTTTCAAATTAAACAAAAATATTTACTTCAATGCCACTTTCCAAATATACACCATATCTTAATTTATACACTCTCATTTTCAGTTTAACACCCTATAGTTGGCTGTACTCCGTTATGATAACCCCTACCAATTCCATTATTTCTTATGGGAATACCATTTTTTATTTATCACCACTTTTTTCCGGGACACAACTAGGGCACAAAACAAGGGCTTGGTGTATATCGGTGCCTGTAATGATCTACTGTACATTTTGTTTAAATTTTTAATGTGTGTGCAATTCTTCATTAGGTGCCCCACTTATGGATGATTTATACAACCAAATTAAAAATTTTGGCCCATGTACATATGGCATTATACATGCTATTTGCATTTTGACAAACATGATTCATTTCTCAATTCTTTTTTTTTTTTTTTTTTTTTTTTTTTTTTTTTTTTTTTTTTTTCACCT
>Ga0123355_10010694_pt1 | contig 14095 bp, 4 predicted proteins | sample TergutEmb28metaG_3_FD_89872 | JGI IMG/M metagenome (GOLD analysis project Ga0123355, IMG submission 89872) | Embiratermes neotenicus P1 segment gut microbial communities from Petit-Saut dam, French Guiana - Emb289 P1 | ecosystem: Host-associated > Arthropoda: Insects > Digestive system > Gut ... | reverse complement strand
GGGGGGGGGGGGTTGGTAATAAAAAAATTATTTTTTTTTTTTTTTTTTTTTTTTTTTTTTTTTTTTTTTTTTTTTTTTATATTTTTTTTTTTTTTTTTTTTTTGCACATCAATACGAGATTTTTAGCCTGTCCCCCCTTGTTGAGGGCCTGAAAAAATTTTTCACAAGACCCCAACCCTGCAATTGGTGGACCTGGCCATTACAAATAATAGTGGCCAGAAGGGTAACATGAAGTGAGTTGCATACTGAGGAGGACTGATAATGGTATGTTGGGTACAACTGCTTTGCAAGAACTTCTTATAGAAAGAACATACAATAACTCAGTGATTGGTTAGCTCATGCTGCTAGCCTTTACCCTCATTTATCCACATGTATTTCAATATTTCACATGAAATACATGTCGAAAAAGCTAAGGATACAGAAGTGGTATCTGTACTCATCAACGCTTATAGTACTGCCCCAATGCACTAACATTCGTGAATGTACCCATGTCAGTATTCCCTGCGTAGCACAGACAATTACAATTACTGAACTAGTACAATAAATGGTTGCAAGGTAGCGCTCATGCCCATGCGAAAGCGATTCCACCTGTTGTTGGAAATCGAAATTATTTAAGCAAGTTTGGTCGTAGAATTTACCCGTAAGACGAGCCTAGCTTGCATTTCTTGGAATGTGGAAAATTTACGGTCGTAATATTCACAGATTAAGTATCGGTATCCGTGTATAAAGGAAGTGTATTCACGAACACGAATTAGCAGTTGTTTCATTTATGCTTTTTTATTTGTTCTGTGGTAATGATTGCTGTGCTACTTTATTCTCTGCGTCTGATGTCAGTAAGGTGACGTCACAGTACAAGCATTGTGGAGTAGGTGTGGACATGGGAAGATAGTGGGTTTGTTAGTTCCTTCATCAAATTATGTGCTTTTTGTATAGGTAGCGGGAAAGTATAGGGTTTTCCGGAATCCTGTAGTTTTTCCTATGTGGTAGTAATTTGTCTTGGTGCGGTTTGAGCGGGTTATTGTGCCCTGTGCTCGCGAGTGTTTTGTGTTCAAGAAGATTCCAAGATGGCGCAAAATTTGGCCCCTAGTGTGAATTGCTCGTTGGATGACATCGATTTAAACGCTCTGAAGGTAGTTTTATAGTTTTAGTATTTATGTACAAAGAGTACTAGAAGTTTAAGTAATTGCTGTGGAGAATGGCATGCTCTTCAAACAGCATTACCCACTTCAGTACCACCTTCAGGGGGGTAGTGTATGTCACGTTTACAAGGTGAGAGGCGAGATATTTCTTTGAACACGTGTGATTGAAGTAACTCTTTACTGTAAACTGTAAGTGTTTTGTCTGCCTGTTTAATGGTTAACACATTTGCTTTTATTTTCAGGATCCAGCAGGCATTTTTGAGCTGATAGAAGTTGTTGGAAATGGAACCTATGGGCAGGTGTACAAAGTAAGAAAATTCATTTCTTATTTTGTAATTTTGTGTGGTTTCAACAGTTCTTAGTCTAGAGATAGGAACTATTTCATTGGCTTATTAAGAAATGTGATTTTGTTGGATGGGATTTAAAGTAAAAGACAACATTCAAAGAAAGGTGGGCTACCACATCACTTAATGATAACTGATTTTGAAGAATGCTAACCAATTATGATATTATTGAGCGTTTATAAGTAAAACGATTTTCCCAGCAATTATTTTAATGGCATTCTCTTTGAGAGTTGTATTATTGCGTGATTGATGTTGAATATAATGGGATTTATTTATAATCCATAGGTTCTTTGTAGTACAAGGATGTAGACCACCATGTTATAGTGTCAGTATAACATGGCATACAATATAGGTATGAAGTATGTGGTTTGTACAGATGTTCATAGTCATCTTGTAGTACTGTATCATCATTAGCAACAGTGGCAGAAGTTTTAAGGAATAAAATTTTTTTATGGCTCTGTCTTTGAGGGAAACCATTCATCTGTGTTTTGGTGAATGATGATGCATTTTGTTGGCCTATAGGTTTTTACTGTTGGAGTGTATGTTGAAGGTGACACCTTTATCTCTGTGGCGCCAGACCTGGACATGTACATTTTAGTGCATGCTTTGTGTAAACATGTGAATATTTTATGAACGGAAAAATATAACTTTATGAAATATGTGGCATTTTGTGGAAGAAAAAACAGAGTTTTGCACAGTGTCTTAAAAAATTCAGCAAATATATTTCTGGATTGAATATATAATGATGGTCATGGTGTTGTAGCAGTATTAGTGTCATATATTTAGGACAGGCAGTGGCTAAAGGTTAAGATGTGGGAATAGCTGTAGAAAAGTGCATTCACTAATAAACACATACATGTCTTACTGCAATTGAGCCACCAAAACTGGCCAGTCAGAAGGACATGAAAAGGTTGAAATTTATACACATTCTTGTCCTGTGGACTGTAGTACACCACTTTTCCCACTGCCACCCTACATGTACCACTTTTCACATCTTAAAACATACATGTGTAAGCAATACTGTAAATGACAGAACTCCCATGGGCTCTGGACCAACAGACCTTGAATCGACAAGCAGAAAGTGTTCCACTGAAGAAATGAAATGAATGGTACAATGCTTCTCATATACTGAAAAATACAACACAAAGCAAAAAGCGTGACATTGCACATATAAAACAATATATGCCTCAACATTGTCAATTGAATCAAAACCTGTTAGCAGCAGTTATAAATTGTTATTCACCAGTGAATTACCAATGAAATGTAATGTAAACTGAACCCACTGCTGTACTCAAATCCATAACACAAACTGCTGGTGTAAACATTGGATTGCCAGTGAAGTATTGTGTGAACTAACTACTGATTCACCGAAACACAGCTACATCTGCCAGTAATAACAGTGCATAAACAATAAAGTAACACGTGAATTAAACTGCAACTGTACCCAAGACAACAGCAACTTCTCTTGGTCACATTCAGATACAAATGAAATGACATGTATGTTAAATTAATACATTTGTGGCTTATACAGCATACATATTATAATGCTACAACAAACTGCCCAGGCAACTGACACTGGCCCAGGTATGCAGTAAGTACATTGACTGTACCATTCCACAGTAATGCCAAGGTGTTTCATAAACAGTGTGGTATCTGGTGTGCTATTCATGTTGTAAGAATATTGTATTATGCAGCAGAAGCATGTGTCAAGATAATTTTTTCAGAAATTACCTACTAATGCATGCACTACTTAAAGATTTTGTTGAAAGAAATTCTGCAGAATAGAAGGGGGAATTAAGAAATAATGGTTTTGCTGGCTTAAAAGCTTCTATGTCATGCTGTAAAACTTTGAAGTTAGATGGAGAAACATTTTTAACTTGGTTTTTGCATAGCACCCAACTTTCTGGTAATTATTGAGCATTTGGCACATGGAAGCAATGTTTTTGACTCATACTTATACTATTTATATCTTAATTTATTTGGAATTTTTGTGCTTTGTTTGCAAAGAAAGGTAGTAGTGAGAACACACATTCACTGGCAGGGGAAGTGTTTTTACATTTCTAAGCTAGGCGTATGAATTCTACAAGACCACTCACTATTGACATTGCCAAATTCTGTAAATTTTGAACATGTATAGATTCTGATCTCTGCAGATCATTTATAAAGGTTCATACTTCTTTAGTACAGTCCATTGTTCCGCATTGTTAGCTGGGAATCTAGAACTCACATCAACATAATCTATAATAAAGACTCAGTTCATACAACTTTCACGTTGTTTATTCCCTGCTATATGATATATTAAAGTTCTGGTAACACCAACAAATGCACAGTTCTGCAATGTATACATGATGTCTATTATTTAGCTCTTTCATGTTTTGGCATAATTGTCATCTTCAGGGAGATTACACAGAAATATCATTAAAACCTGCAGCAATTTTGGGGTAATTGCCATCTTCAAGGAACTTAAACCAAAATATCATTAAAGTGTACAACAGTACAACCAGAAATGTTTTATTATTCTACCTTTTGATATTTTGGTGTGACCTCCCTGAAGATGGTAATTATGCTGAAACATGTAGGAGTTAAGAAATAGGAAGAATATATAGATTGTAGAATTGTGCATTTGTTAGTGTTACCAGAGTTTTCATAATCAGTTCATACAAGTTTGCCAGTCAGTGACTGATGTTGTAACTTTTCTGTATGTGTTAAACATGAATATTGGTATGACATGTTTTAGTAATGTAAAAAAAAAAGGCATGAAAAATAGAATCTGAAACATTCCAGACCACCACACAGAACAGCTCTTGTCAAGTCATAGCTTTAGTATGCTGTGACAGTGAAAATTGCTATAATCAGCATTCTTTGCAAGTATGTTGAAATATTTCTACAGTGCCATGACCTTGTGTGGAAGGTGTTATTGTAACTTCATGTGGAAGATGTTATTGTAACTGTTCGAAAAGAAGAAAACAGTTTCATCTTCAGCTTTGAGGATTAGAAACAACAATAAAACTTATTTTTTTATTAGCAGTTTTGCAAGTGCTCTAAGTGATGGAAGTGACCCAATTAATGTAGAATGCACTTGACACTTGACCCTTGCCAAAACTAATGCAGCAGGCAGTACAGGAATTTCCAGGCTGTTTAAAATCAATCAAATTACTTAAAAGAAGACCTTCATATACACAGTACAAAGGATGAAGTTCTGAAATTGAATAATTTGCCTAATATGGCTGTATCCATACCTAAACTTGTGTTATAAAGAATATGGAACTCTCTGCTAGGATTGACTACTTTAATTTGTGGCATACATATGGAATGTACCATATGTGCTGTGTTAGTTCATAAATGGTAACAGTAACAGTGCTAAAAGATGATATAATTATACATGTGGTGCAATGCCAAATGCCTTCTGGAAAACAAGAAGTATCTTTGATAAATGTTGACAGAGAAGTTCAAGAGAATGTGAGACTAAAAGCAAGAATAAAATTTATGTATCGTTTTACTTTTTGATTTGAACTGATGTATGTTTAATGTTTTTAAGTGGATGAGTTGAAGATTTTCTCCTATGTTACTGTCACTTTGTTATATGTAAGGGTTTTTATGCATTATTTCCCAGCCACTAAAAGAGCAATTGCAGTCCTCTTCAGGGTTACAGATGCATATTTTAGTTTACTGGCCATTGAGCCTTTTAAGTTAGGGTTGCCAGCATTGTTTATAACATTTGGTTCGTGAACTTCTGTGCATTGGATCTTTTCATTACTCCAGAAATCTTCAGAAGTCTGTTAACCTGAAGGTTTGTTACCACTCTTCTCAATAGCTTACTACTCACTGGTCCCTGTCCTGAGCCACATTAATCCAGTTCATACCTTCCCATCCAATCCTATTTATTTGAGATCCATTTTAATATCCTACCATCTGTGACTTAGTCTTCCAACTGATCTTTTTCTGTCACAGGTATGCATTTTTCTTCTCTCCCATGTGAGCGTCCTGTCCCATCCATGTTATTCTCCTTGATTTGATTATCCTTGTAATGTTGTTGATGAATACAAGACATGAAGCTGCTCATGATGTAATTTTTTTCAGACTCCTGGTACTTGCTTGCTATTAGGTCCAGTTGCAATCACACATTATAATTTTCAGTGTCATTTGTTGACAGTTCAGAGAACAGGTGAATTGCTACATGCACTAACCCAAAGCCTAACCAAGCTTGGTTCACAAATTCGGTATGTTATTTGCTGTGTTTGTATATGACTCGGTGATGAATTAACTAAAATTTGCATATGTGATGTGCACGCTTCCTTTTAGTGGGGGAGAAGTAATGCACAAAGGCCCCATTTGTGTTATGATTACATATTATTAGTGAATGACAAATTTACGAGTAGAGGATGTGATGTGATGTGTACTAAAATGTATTGTGTGTATGGTTAGTTTATGATGAAATTGTTCCCCGTGTTCTAGTCTATTGGGTGTGATGTTTTTTGAGTTTCACTGTTGGCATCTTAGCCTTCTCAACCAACTATCCTGATAATTTAGTGTTTTTACTCAGTCCCTCCAAACAAATTTCATGCTAGTGGCTTTAAATACATCTTTTTCCCAAATATCTGTGATGTGCTGGTCTGTCAGACCAAAAATAGACCAGTGAAGTGTATTTGGACAGATGAATGCCAGGGGACAACCACAGTACTTTGGAGATAAACACCATTTGCTATTGTCTGTCATAAATTTGTGGGAATTAATTCTAGGCTTAATGGGAGAAGCCAAGTCTAACCTCCTATCAGCATAATCTTTGGCTTTTGTCTAAGATAGCAGCATTAATGTACATTGAGTCAGTTACTCCAAAATGTGTTTCTTCCATATGTGGACTGATAAATTGATGAAATAGCTGTAATTTCTAATTTTACTTTCTGTTTAGTGTAAACATTGCTACAAGTTTAGTTTCTTTTTTTACTTACTTTCAGTCTTTCTTTCTTTGAAGACCCTCTGCTCTCCTTATCAGCTTAATTCATATCCTTCAAAACAAAATGTACACAGTGCATACAAGCCTTGATAACTGAGTCAGGAAACTGACAAGCTTATGGGCTGGTTACCCATAATCAGCCTCTTACCCTTTCAAAGCAAATAATTGGGTTGTAGCTTTGGTAAACTATATGCCTTTGTGTGCTTGAGCCTGTGTTGTTATTTGTGCTGTGTGAAATGTCAGGATTATGCAGTATGCTGCTAAATCTATGAACTGTTTCATGTCTGCCTAGTAGACTGTCACTGATGTGATGTCGAAAGTGGTCTGTGTGAAGCCATCTGTCTCAGACAGGAGATGGTTATGTCATCCTCTGCCAGTTAGAAACAACTTACTCATCCCTGAGGATGATTTGTTTTCCTTCATTTGCCCCATACCGGGATTTCCTGGTTTAATTACAAAATGTTTTAGGTGAAGGTGGGTAAAAAAGACTGGAAAAGTATGAGGAATGTTAATTGTACCCTAAAACTTGGAGAAAACTGTAAAAGAGTTATTTGAGATATTCAGTTTTAGTTGTCTTCAGTGAGGGAGTTTTATGGCCATGGTACCTTGTGTGTCCCATTTTCAGAACTACTCAGTAGACATTAATAAATAATATTATTAAGGCTTCTGTGCGAATTGTACAGATTTTATTTTTCCGTAATTTCAGGTTTGTGTCGCAAAGTAGATGAGATCTGTGCTCTTTTGGGAAATTACACAGCACATAATGACAATTCTTTACTGACATTTCAGGACAAACTGTTGGTCCCATCTTCAAGGGTCAAGAATCTTCTTGGATTGTCCTGAAACATTGGTAGAGATTTACCACCCCAGAAGAGCACAGATCTCAGATTTTATTTTTTTCATAATAGACCCTTTTTTTTTTTTTACATGAAACGGAAATCAGGCTGTAACATTGCTCAGAAATCTCACTGTACAAAAACATGTGCAGGGTGCAGCAGAAGGTGCTGACAAATTTTCCATTTTAATATTATCTAAACTAATGACACAGGTGACAGCATACTTATAGCAAATACTCACAAAGCTTTGGAAATTCATAGCAGATACACAGATGTTTTATATCTCAATGTTGTATGTCTTGAAAACAGTGTCTGTTAGGTGACCTTCACAAGCAGTACATTTGTTCACCCAAGAAAGTAGGCTAGACATTGCCTTCTGTAGCACTCCCTGTGAATTAGAGGCAGTTTCCTCACAAATTCTTATTCATATTACTGGACACGTCTGGAAAACACAAGCCTAAGTGTACCTCACAGAAAGGTGTCAGGTAGGAAGAGATGTCAACTTGTGACCATGTCATAAGTGATAAGTGAGGTGTTCACAAGAACAACACTTCAATGTATTCAGTGCCTTAATAAGAAAATGATTAAAACAGTTTAGAAGATTTGAAGAAACGTAAATAAAACATCCATAAATTTATATATGCAAAATAAAAACTTTATCATTGGACACAAAAGAAAATTGAAAGCAAAAAAAGAATACATACAATTCTTGTGTGTTTTCAGCTTGGAAATACTATTTTTAACAAAAATTTTAGATAATATAATCACTAGACGCCAATGTATTGAAAAAAAGGATCAGAAATTTAGAAATAACTACAATGAAGATATCTTAGAAAACAACAAAGATTGCAACAAAATTGTATTAAACACAATGCAGTGGTGAGATCTCAAAAGAGACTATATATATATATATAATGCTTTACCAAGTTTTTATATATAGTCTGATGATGGTCCATAAGGAATAAAACATGCTGTTTACATGAAAATACACAGTTGTTTTAGATTGTATGTGACTGTTTATTGAAGAAACAAAATGGGATGACCTCCATCACATCAGTTTAGGTCAATTTTAACATCAGGACAGTTTGGGAATATAGAATTATAAATAGATTAAATACTGACTGGAAAAAATTTCATCCTCAGTGTTGTGGTCTCTCTCTCTTTTTTTTTGAAGGTGGTAGATTCAGATCTTGACCCTGAGTCTAGATACCCAAAATAGAGAGAAGTGATTGGTGTTTTCTTTTTCTCTCTGGTCTTAGTGAATGTAATGGTGATTTTAAGCAGGGTCACTAATGACTGGTGCCTTTACCAGATACCTCCACAACCCTACAGGTTGGGGAAAGGAGTGGTGTGGAGGTCATTATTATTTATGTGGACAAGAAATAATTTGCTGCTTCTCAGTGGTACATGAGTAAATTAATGTGTTTTTTAGTTATGTATTCATATGCAATCTTTAGTACTTATTATTTAGTGGTGATAGGCATTTAAAAATTTTGCATTTGCCAGACTTATGATGGTTTGATGATTGGGCCATGTTCACAGTGTGAAGGAGCAGAATATAATAAGGACTACAATAAATTTAGAATGCAAAAATATCACAACAGAATTTGATGAGTGTGAAATCCACAAGTGTTTTAAAATATTTTTAGCTAATGGGTAAACTGAAGTCTTAAAAGTCCATCAAAAGGGTATGGAGCAGAAAAATGATGTAACTGAACTTGGAATTATTGAAAAATGCAAAATTAAGGTGGGAGAGTATTGACAATTGTGAGGAAAAGAGAAGATCTTCCGTTTAGTTTTTGATCAAGTCAGTTGTGACTGCAGTTCAGATAACACTAGTGTGTAATATGGTACATGCAAACAGTTTCTGTCTCTGTCACATTATAGTCACCAGTTTCAGTGATCTTTGGAATACCTGACTGGTTTCTTGCCTAGTCATTGAGACTTAAACAGTGATTGAAACCACTGCTGCTTCAGATATCAAATGTCTGACAGTGATGGTCAGTTTGAAGTAACAGTGATAAAATTACTGTTAATGATATATTACGCGTCTGTCATCCAGGTAGGGGGTTACTCTTTGTAGTTTTCCTGGTTTCTCCTGGTAAATGTTGGGACCAACTGACTGCCTAACCAACCAGGTAATTCATGGAGCAGAATCCTTTTTCAGTAGCTAGTAGTTTGTCAGCTAGATAAATTCTCCACATCTTTATCATTCATGTGGCGTTTCAAATAAATTTCTTGGTATTTCTAGCCACATTTAACAGAACTGTAAATTCTGAATTAGTTTTCTAGGTGTCTAAGTTGATTTCCAGTCATAAGGCCTACATAGTTATTTATACAATGTTAGAAGCTGAGTAGATCTTGTTTGCTAACAATGTAATGGACTGTTTGAATTCCTGCATTAGCATGATATTTTATTTCATTCCAAAACCTGTCCCATTAACATACCAATACAGAGCCATTTGTTTTTTTGCATTGGTATGAAAAAAATGATTGAGAAGTGGCATATCTTGTAAAGGAGATGCAGGTTTTTTTTTTATAATTTTGGACGTTTTTGGACTTCCAGTTACATGCTGACTAAACAAGAGATTTACAGTCTGCCATGAGGAACATGGTTATTGAAATTTATACCAGTTAAAATTAATTTTTACTGTGTAATTATTACTGTATTTATGACTGTAAAAATTACTGTGTCATGTTGTGGTGATTGCACAAGCAATGTCACCTAAGATGGAAGCTGCATTCACAGTCTCCCATTTTATCTTCTGACATTCACAGAAGTTGACAGTTGTGAATAAGTGGATTGCGAAAGGGTCGAACTTGGAGTGCCACATGTGGCACTAGTTCTGTTCCGTAAGATCTGTAACTCTTTTTCACCCAGTAATAATGACTGAAATATGAAAAGCAGTAGTAATTACTATCTTTTGTTCGTATTGTCACTGATCCCAGGTAAACGCACTTGAGAGAATGTGGTATATTATTTATAGATCACGCCCTTATATTCCTTGAAAGAGCCATGGGTTTTGTAATGAAGTACAGTATTACATATTTTCTTATATCTTATCTGTTAGTAATGGAACCCTTGATGAAAGCCAGGTGCTGAAGACTTTTGTTTTCCTTCAAATATTTCATGACTTCTTTTTTGTTTTATAATTAATAAGTTACCTATCTTTCAAGATTATCCTGAAATTGAACAAGTTTACAAGTTTTCTTTGCAGAAGTTTGCATAATTTTTCTTTTGTTTATTTAAAAATTTATGGTAGCTCATATAATGTAGTGTTAAATGGTTGGAAGTTCAGTGCACAGTAAAGTGGAACAGATATGGAAGGATGCAGTTGTGGCCTATTTTGAGATACTGCCTTTTAATATGTCTGGAGGGACTGAGTCCAATTTGGGGACAAAAAGTGCTATAAATCTGAATGTACTCCTTGACAGAGAGCATATTTTGGAAGTGTTTGTGTATTGCGTATAGAGTATCAAGTTAATCAGTGCATGAAGTTTTATTGCATTTAAACAACTGACATTGATAATGAGTAATTCCAAAAATTAAACACTAGACTCCTTTGTAAGTATCTGTCCCACACTGGACAAGGTGGGAAGAAGAAGCTGATGTTTTTGAATTACATTTACTGTCACTGTGTCAAAAGGCATTGCTTTGTTCATTGTAGTACTAAATCATGTGACTTGAATGACTGTCAAGACTTGTTAGGGTTACAAGGAAAGCCAGAGGGAAAGAGAGTGCATGGAAGTCTCAGGTGTTGATGGAACAGTAATATTAAAATGGATCTTGACAGTGTGGGCTGGATTAATCTGGCTCAGTCTGGGGGCACGTGGTGAGCTCTTGTGAACCAGGTAATGAACCTTTAGGTTCACTAACATGGGGAATTTTGTAACTAGCTGAGCAACTAGTACCTTTTTAAGAAGGGCACTGTTCCAGGTGGTTAGGATAATCAGGTTAGTTTTTGTTCATGATTATATTCCATTGATGTATGAACCAGTCTATAGGTACCATGGCAGAAGGAAGTTAAGAATTTGTCAGGGGGGGAGCAGTTGCCCCATTATGTTACTGCCTTTCCATTGATGTGAACCACAGTGAGGTAAAAGTTTGGATAGCTATGCTGTTGTCTTATTGTTAGTGTTAATATCTTGGACTTCATCTGTCATCTAGGTTTTGAGGGAAACAAACTTACAGACCTACACAGTAGACAGGGTCTGAGATCTTAAAAGTAACTTCAGAAATTAGCTTGTGATTGTCTGTGACATCCCTGCTTCCTCTTACAACTCTGTGAATGTGGGTTTAGAATGTTGACCCTGTGCAGGTCATAAGGCCATGACCTGGCTACTGACCTTGTTACTTATATCCCAAGGCATGTTATGCAGTAGGAGAGAATGAATGAGGTACAGACAGTATAAATGAATAAAGAACTTCCAGTATTTTGGTAGCTATTTTTTTTTTCATAGTCTAAATCATATGTTTATTAATGTATAGTGTACAGTGTTTGTGATTTGTGAATTGCTGTTGAACAGATATATTCAAGCTGTGATGCTTCATTGTTCCTAAGAGTATGATCCAATTTCTCCACCTCTCCCATGCATCATTAGAGAATGTAATGGCTTAAGTGGAAGCAAGAATAGAAATTAGAAGTGCTTGAGAGTACTAGTGGGGACACAGGAGAGATTAATCTTTGGAGGACAGAGGAAATTAGCCATGAGAAATGTGACTATTTGTTTGCACTGCTTGTTAGGATATTTATTGTTCCCAAGTTCATGGTAACACACACACACACAAGTTTATAAGTTTTTTCTTTCAGTTTTGTGGCTCATAGCATGCACACATTTTTTGCAGCTTTTAAATTGAAACATATCCTGGCCGTTCTGAAGGTTTGATCTATTTAATTTCTCATCTGTAAAAAAGTCAATAATTATTGTGTTTTTTACCATAAAAGGGTACGCATGTCAAAAGACAGAGGATCAGAATATAGTGGTTGAATGTACTCAGTTTTTCTCTGTATCTACATGACTTTGAAGACTGGCACTTGCTTTATTTAAGCATAACCATAGGGTGAGGGGAAGTATGATGGAAATAAACATAATTGGACACTTAATGGCACCACAGAGATAAAAGAATTCAGAATCAGTATTAGTCGGTAGGCGGGAACGAAATTAGGTTCGAAAGATGTTGGAGATTTGTGGTTCTGACAGCAGTGTTGCTGAATATTTATTCCTCTGGTCCTCTGGAACGTGACACTGTGTCTTTGGGCTAGGAGCTTTGTGTGTTTCAAAATGTCGGTAACTGCTCGCCATATTACAGCGTCACTTCCTGGAAGAATTAAATCGTCATTTTCAGGTGAACAGTTAATAACAGTTTCTATCACAGTTGCCACAAAATAAAGGGGTTTTGCTGCTGGCATGAACTGTGTTGATTTATTCATCATATGCTTTGAGATTTAAAGAACAGTGTCGTAGAAAGGAACTGAGATACGTACTTCAATGAGCGGAATTTTGATAGTTGCCGGTAGGATCATGTTGAGCTTAAAGGAAATTGAAACGAACTTGGAAATATTAAAAGGAACAGTAACGCTTATTCAGATTATAATCTGCTTCTTAAAGCTGGAGATACAACATCCAGCTTTTTTAGATTGAGGCATTGTGTCAGTTATGTCCGGAGTGCATACATTGTCAGTTTCTCGTTCCAGAGACCTGGATCCATGTATGCTTCAAGGGGGCTAGGGTAACTGAAGTTCTGACTGCTTTTCCTGCACCCTGTGAGAAATTTTAAATGTGCCCTTCAACATCATAGATGTGGATGATTAGCTAGTGCAGTATTTGCTGTCACTGCTGCAACACAAATGGAACTTTTCGTTTTTGTCCTGTGGCCGTGTTATACCCGCACTTTATGGGAGTAGGAGACAAAATGAGAGTCCTAAACTTGAATCAAAGTAGGACACAGAGCGCCTGCTTAATAAGTACAGTGTTCAGCATTTATTGGATGTTGTAGCATGATAATTATGATGGCTTCAAATCTGGATGGCTCTACTTTTTACTGCTAGCCATAACTGCTACTCCCGATATATTTGTTACGGTGTTTACTAACTTCCTTCCATCATCATAATCATCATATTCATCAAGCCAACAGGGAGTTGAACCACCTGTTCACCCGTTCCGGTGTCACACTTCTAGATGTCTATTTAATGGTCTCCCCTGGTCGTTCTCTGCCCGTTGGTCTGTAGTTGTTTACCAGTTTCCTTTGATAAAACGCAAAGATACTCTCTTGAGGCCTGTCACAACCATCTCCTCTTCTGAATTAATTCATCATATTGATTCTTAATTCTGATATACATAATCTTTGCGTTTCATATAAAAGTAGTAGAGCGACTCAGATTTTAGTAATGCATGTCTCCACTGCTTTTGAGTGACATTTGAGGGCCTTAGAGGTGGTGGTGTTTTTTTTTTCTCTTTTTCTTTCTTTCTTTCCCGAATTGCGTTGTACATAGTTTAGCGGTTGATGTCGTGGGAGATTATTAATTTGTATTAGAAGTCTTGTACTGAAAGGTTTTGTCGATTGCGAAACGCTAAACAATGCAATACTCCATGGTGCAGAGTCCTTCTTGAGAAGCTAACTGGTCTGCAGCTGGTCAAGAAATTCCCCGCATTTCACGGAACCCGAAGGTTCATTACCGCACTAACAAGCGTTCGCCGCCTGTCTCTATCCTGGGCCAACCCAATCCAGTCCATATACCCACATCCCACCTCCTGGAGATCCATCCTAATATTATCCACCCATCTACGCCTAGGTCTCCCCAGTGGTCTCCTTCCCTCCGG
>Ga0123355_10010693_pt1 | contig 14096 bp, 11 predicted proteins | sample TergutEmb28metaG_3_FD_89872 | JGI IMG/M metagenome (GOLD analysis project Ga0123355, IMG submission 89872) | Embiratermes neotenicus P1 segment gut microbial communities from Petit-Saut dam, French Guiana - Emb289 P1 | ecosystem: Host-associated > Arthropoda: Insects > Digestive system > Gut ... | reverse complement strand
TTTCTTGTATGTTATTTTATTATGTTTAGCCATAATTTTGCAGCTTTATGTGGCGTTATATTCAACAGTATATGTGTATCGTTCTCTTTATCATTGCTTGGGGGGCATCTTCCTTTTCCTGTACCTCTCTTCATACCTTTAAGTTTGCAAATTCCCAATCTAAATCAAGCTGTCCCTTTTCTGCCCTTCGCATTGTATAAGTGTATACCAGTATATACAGTTTCCTTCCGCACTTCTTTTTTCATCTGACCATTGAAACTGTAGGTCCCTTGTCAGGATAAGTGACATCTCTTAACTACTACCTAACACTCGTTAGTGAACTGAGGCTTATAGAGATGATTTCACTTGCTTTTAGGAATTCTTTACGAAGTAAAGAAAGCCGTATGTGAAAACTATGTCCGTTCGTGATAGATCATAACATAAGTTAAACGAATATCTCCTGTAATTACACGTTTTTAGCCCAGACAGTAAAAACCTTGTTTCAGCACCAGACAAGAAAAAACTGATTTAACCCAACTTTTACCCCTTTTTAATAACACAAATAAACCAACAACGGCACAAATAAATCGACTCCTAATAAAAACAAATGAAAACAAAAGTACAAAGCAGTAAACAGTACCCACCTGTCTCCCTACAACAATTCGGTACGCACGTACTAACTAGCCCAATTTTACACCCAACTAAATAAAAAGTAAACAATAACCAAGAAACACGTACTAGTAACAAAAAATACACATACAAATTACATACCCAAACATCGACGTATGTAGTTGCTTTGGGCCTGTAATTCAACAATCGTAAACTTATCTTTTCTTAACTTATAAGTTTAGGATTGTTGAATTACAGGCTTCATATACATAATTCATACCTAAAAATAAAAATTTATACATATAAGATGAAAAAGCATCATTAAATATTGATAATGGTGTAGTCACTGGTACTAGAGTGCCAGTGACTAAGCCGTTTATCGGATTTTTATGCAGTTCTTTACAAAAAGTTGTTAGGCATGCGTGTGTTTTTAGGCAGTCGGCTCAATTTGTCACCCTAAAGGGCGTAAACGAATTTCTGCCCTTGCTTTCAGTATTACTTGACCGATTTGGATGGAAGTTCGGCGTGGAAAGTGTATGCGTAGTGCTGTTGATGTATGAGTTTGGTGAAAATGGTGCGTGAAAAGTCGTACTTTATACTGTAAATGGATTCTACCCGCGACTGTCAGATTTCGTGACCGAATTTGTGAAGTTGGATATGGTAGATCACACGTAATGTTGTTTTGAAGTTACGAGTTTCGTGAAAATCGGCGCAGTGAAAGCCGTGCTGACGTGAGTGAATGAAATTTTGCCTTTGTTTTCAACATTTTCGTTCGGCTTGGGAAAAAATCGGTATGGAAGATGTACACGTAATGCCGTTGAGCGGTTAACAAGCTTCATGAAAATCGATGCATAGAACCGTACTTCCTTACGCGCGCAAGGAAATTTTTGCACGTTTTCTATCTTCTGTCCGACTTGGATGAAATACGGCATAGAAGATGTACACGTAATGCCATTGGGCATATGTGAGTTTCATGGATATCAACTGTGTAAAGTCATACTCTACCTTTCGAGACGTATGATTTGGTATGCATACCCACTACATTTATTGTCCAGTTTGGTTGAAATTCTTTGTAAGATTTATTCACATGATGTAGGGTATTTGTTTCATGGAAATCAGCATAAGAAGAACATATTTTGACATTCCTGGGGACATATGGGCTGGGGCTGCCCGGGGGGGGGGGGGGTGGTTGGGTGTAAAATGAACGGGTGAAACAAGTTTCGCAATATAAAAAAAAAACTGGAAACTAAAAAAAATTTTTGTGATCTTTGGGGGGGGATAGGGGGGGGGGGGGGCGGGGGGGGGGGGGGGGTTGTTGGGTGATAAATGAACGGCTGATACAAGTTTCGCAATATATAAAAAAGACTGGAATCTGACAAATATTTTACATTTGTCTGCTGCTGACATTGAAAAGTCAATTGATTACAGGAAATTTGGAAAACAGTGGAAAGAGCAAATATCAGAGAGTTTATGGCGAATATAAACGAATGACAGACTCCCCCATAGGCTGGTACCTTGGTATGAGATAAAATATTGTCGGGCTAGCAGCCGCGTCAGGTGGGTGCTAGCCCGACAATATTTTATTGAATTCAGTTGCCTTGAAAGTTTCAGATTATGTAACTTGGAATGCACGCGCCGACCTCAGGCTTCCTTGTCTGAAGTCACCTATGGTCTTTACCAGATGCTACTAAGCACAGCAGACCAGCGAAGGCTGACTGTAGCAAGGTAGCCTGGTGAACACATTGGTTGGCATAACGGGGATCGCCAACCTTAACTGAGGTTTGTTATGATTGTCAACACTTGTAAGACAAATGCCATAGTTGTTTGAAAACGGGCCCAGTCTGGTTGCCGTAGCCATGGAGACCTTCATCCAGTATGATCAAAACCTCTCCTGGGATGTCCACCTAACAAGATTATTCTTCCTGAAGGACGTAATTGCCATATAAGAAGTGCCTCGTAGGAGCCGCAACAGTCTGTATGAGCGTGTGAAGGCCTTCAGGCAAGACAACCATTCATGTTAGCGTAAGCCCTTCTCATGTGGTAGTTCATAAGGCATGTTTTCGACAGCTCAACAGTCTGTTCCCGCATGTAGAAGTGTTTTCACCTTGTGGGAGATGCTGACTTGCAGAGAGGTGGTAGTTCCGTCCCATCAACGTTTCACCCAGCAAAGCGTCCTGTAAACCCTGAAGCATTTGCAGCTGTTCTCATTTCTCTCTTTCTGCCATGCTGTTCTGTTTCGTGCTGTTTCAGACCACCGTTTTCTCCAAGTTAGTTCCATACAGCACCTCAGTACTTGCTGAACTTTTCATTTTCCACCCATCTTTGTCCAGCACATGTGTGAACCAATCCTGTGATATCTGATATGTTACGGGTGACTGCTGTCGGAAAGACATGATTTTCGGTGGTTTCTGTCGTGATGTTTGCGCCTCCTTCGCCGGCTGCCTACGTTCGCATCTTGCACACGCCCTACATTGTCACTGCTTGAGATGACAGAACAGCACATCAAAGAGCGTGAGTCATGTTGCGACTGACGGTTGATCGGTCGTGGTATTGGGCCCACTTCTGGAGTTCATGGCCAGATGCTAGAATGCATATCGGAAGTTTGCTGCTCTATTATGGTTCCCACTCCGACGCGAGAGTGGGTCTGCCCCTGCTCTTTGTCAGCTTCACATATTTACAGTTTTTGTTTATTTGCTTATTTACACAGTGGCGTTCAGTGATGTGTAATATATACACGTCCTGCATCAGCACAGACTTTGTGCTGCAGATGTTAACCTTCATTTCCTTACCTTGTTATGACAGACGGTAGCAGGCTTGACCGTCGCCAAGTTTCGGACGCCTTTGCTACCTGCGTCGGTCTTGCCATTTCCATTCAGTGTTACGAACGTTTTCATTCGTGTTATTTTGTATGAGTTTGTGAATGGAATATATATATATATATATATATATATATATATATAAAAAACAGAGCTAACGTGGTTCCTTGCACGCAGCATAGCCAACAGCGCAGGTACACATTCCTCCAGAAATTGGTCACGTCTTGCTTGATTCGTGAATGGCTTAACACAAGAAAGCCTTGCTGCATTCTCAGTAATACAGCTGCAGTTCGTTTCGTTAATCAGAGCAAAAGAGGGCATCTCAATTGAAAAGCTTCAATGGACGTACAGAATATGTTAACGAACTGCCTATTTTTAGCAGCTCTGAAAGTAAACATGTACGATTTTTTGAAAGACGCTGTTTATTCCGGCGGTACAGGATGTGATAAGAGTAATGTACTTCCGCCAGGAGCTCATTTTTTGTTCTGCATCGATTTAAGCTTTTTGAAAAGAAGGCTTCTCATATGATTTGAGAAGTCAGAGCTTCGTCAGATAATTCAAAGAGTGCTAGCTACTTATAAGCTCATCGGTCTTCAACGGGGCGTTCCTTTTTTGATGCCAGATAAGCCAGGAGGAAACAAACGTGATACATTTTGTTAATTATGAATAATACTATCTGTTGGGATGTGATGCCTTGTAATGTGCCGACGTTTCGGCATAACGTGCATCATCAGGATAGAAAAAAATGGGATGCAACACGTTCCTTTTAAACACCAGTAATATACTACCGCACTACACGACTACACATCGCGGAAGACCGATATGCTTCATGATGTCTTTAACATTTTGATTTAGTGTAAAGCTGAGTCACGCAACCAACAAATAGGGGTGAAAGTATGGCGCTTAGATCCGCGGTTTATATCCCAGTTTTGTGTAAATACGTATTTTTATTTTAAAGAATGTTTAGTTTTTTGTCGTTTTAAAATTGTCGGAAGATGCGGCGCTGGACTTCATAACGCCGTCGTTGTTAGGAATGAGAAAAACCGCGTGAAATTAACGTCCGAAGTGGGTCCAAGTTGGTTCGTAGGCGAAAACACGACAGAGATACGGTTTCTAAATTTAGCAGTGGCAGAATTTGTACGACATTAGTTGTTCCAGAACGTGAAATGAGTGGTGGTAATGTTTATAATTACTGGCATGATGTAAGGCTTGTGATTCCAAGAACAAGCTGCCAAACTTATCTGTCGCTTTGCCATGTCATGACTAATGCATCAGCTGTGAGCCAGTCGGTTACGTCACATGACGTAGTGACTTGTGATTGGTGGGGCTCCGCGTGTGCCGCGTTCCAGTGCAACATTCCATTGACATGAATGGTTTTAAACCTGAATGGAAGGGGAAGGTAGGGATGAGCGTAACATATGATTTTCCCAGTATCATTCTTACCGGCCGGTGAGATTTCACACGCGGTAAATGTGGCGAGTGTGTAGTTTCACGTGGTTTGGGCTGACATGTGCTGCATGGACACAACAATGGAGCCTGAACAACAGGTGGCCGAGAGCTGGCAGTTCGGTAAAATCCAGTACTGGCATCCTCCAGGTATTTCTGATATTTAGTATTGAGCGGGAAGAGGATCTCAGTGTGACGCTGAGTGCTGTAAACGCAGCAGCGTTTCTTTTAGTTTTTTTGTGTACTGGAACTGTGTTTTATATTATTAAGCGTGTTTAATTATTCTGCTGGCTATTTCCAAAGCCCGTGGTAGCCAATCAGAGGCTTACATCTTATTCTGCTTAATCGTTTATTAATGTAGTTTCATTGAAGAGTAGAGACAGTACAATGACTAATACGATTGGGAGAGGTTCAGTTGTGTGTGTGTGTGTGTATGTACGTTTGTATGCGTGTGCATGTATGTTTATATATATATATATATATATATATATATATATGTGTGTGTGTGTGTGTGTGCACGCGCACTCAAATACTTGCATGTACTCACAAGCATTCATGCACGTACAGTGTTGGTGTGGTATCTGTGAGAAGTGTGTCTAAAAAGGGAAGAATTGTATCTGAGATCACCATTCTGCCTGCATGTCCCACATCAGAACTTCTGAACCTCATGGCTGATTATCACGAAACTTTGTATGAACGATCCTAGTAATTAACCAACTTAATGCACGAATTCTTGTTTTATATTAAGTTTATTAATATGCCTCTTCATGTTTCGAGCACAGTGTGCTCATCATTAGGAAGTCAAAACTGTATTATACAGCATCTGGTATCGTCACGCAGAAACGAGTGAGTGGTCTAAAATTACTAAAATACAGTTATAAATATGAGCTCATTTATAGAATTGTATTTTAGTAATTTTAGACCACTCGTTTCAGTGTGATGATACCAGGTGCTGTATAATACAATTTTGACCTCCTGATGATGAGCACATAGTGCTCGAAGTATGTAGAGGCATATAATAAACTTATTATGAAACAAAAATTTGTGCATTAAGTTGGTTAATTACTAGGATTATACTGAGATGCACGGTCAGCAAAACATCAAAATTTGCATGAATGGTATGCCGTTTGAGCGCACCCCAGCGCATTACATTTGTGATTCTATACATGGCGGTCGCACAAAGTTATGAGACTGGATCGACATTTACCTATTCTGAGGTCCTTAAATTATATATGGTAATGTCGTTTGTTAATGTTTTTGCGGGATATACAGTGAGGTGACATAAGAAGTCATAGCACTGCTACACCCGCAGATCTAATTCAAACTTAACAGACTGTTGACTGGGTAATAGTAATACTGTAGAGCTAGAAATCTGTGCAGTTGGAATCCCCTGTAAACGAACGTTGTGTGTGTCATGATGTGTGCTTGTCGGGTATTGCTGTTTTTATATCGCAGATTTTGGTAGGAATTGAAGTGGGACATACTTAGGTTATGCTTTAATGTACTGGGGCAGTACCTTAAAGTTAATTATCATATAAAGTTGGTACAGCGTGGTTACTTCCAAGGAACAAAGTCGGAAAACTCGGTCAATCGTGAACCAAATTTTTTTTAGTGAAATTATATTATTCTCAATATTACTGAAGCAGACGTGCTTGCAGTCGTATTAGAGAGATAAAAGCCGGTCATGCATGCGTAGAACGTACTTTTTGACAAGGGCGCAATTCTCCTCGTTTTCTCCGACAATTATGTCTATAGTAATGTTCACCATTCCGTCCCATCAGTTCGATCTGTCACCCTGTCTGCAGCGAATGCAGTGATGTCATTGATGACGTTGCAGGTGAACTCAAACCCTATTGGTGGAGCATCAGCTTGCAGGATGCTGGTTGTGTGACGTCATCCATAGTCGGTGACGTAATATTAGTTCACCGTAATAACCTCCACGTGCCCCCTCTACCTTTCCCCAAGCGCTATTGTCATAGCGACGGATAGCGCGGCACCAGCTTTAATTTGAAACACCGCATAGGAACATGGAAAAAAAAGTTATTTTGAAATGCAGTGGACATTTGGACCCGTAGCCTGGCTGTAAGCATTTACCTTACAGCTCTTACAATTCATTTCAGTGGGTAACACACATTTTGTTGTATAATCACTAACAATCATAAATGCCTTTTCTGGATCGTTGATACAGATGCGGTACAGTTGGGGGCGTGCGGACCTCATGCGATCATGTGAGCGTTCTTTCCTCGGATTCGGTGTCGTACCTTCATTATTTCCGGTGAACTTTACCGCTGTTTAAAACGCGTTTGTGATTCAGTCTCAGAGGAATGTTTCATTTCCTGATATGTGTAGTTTCCTGGTAGGAGTGTTTCGTTTCCTGATAGGAACGTTTCATTCCCCCCTTGGTCGGCCGTACATGTATTAGACGTGAATGAAATCTGAAATTTTGTAAGTCTCCTATTTATGATTCTGTTGTTTTATAGCCATTCTTTATTCTTAAGTGCATATTTGCTGACCCAGTCAAAATGTTATTCCGGTTGAAATAATTGAGAAGCGCAACTAACCCTTTTTTTCTGGGTTAAATTCAGTTACAGAGGTAACTTACCGAACGTCTCTGTCAAGTGGTTATCGCAAATCTTTTCTTTCTGGAAGGCTCGGGTTCTAATATTGGCACGAACGCCTGTTCTTACTGTGGTGTTAGAGGTGTTCCCAGAGTTCCTCCAGTACCTCAAATTAGGCCTTGTCCACCTCCTACATCGGTCACAACTCATCATCCATCACCCTCTCATTAGGCGCTGTTAATGTGGCGCACTGACAACCTCTTTAAATAAACCACAAAGAATTGTACTGCTGTCGCCAGTTTGCAGTTAGCAGCGTTTCAGCCGACCGTTTGTGTCAGACTACGAACTGGGTTACGCGTCTTAACGTCGCTGTCCTGCTGTAATGGATGGGCATATTATTAAAGTTGAGAGCCGCAGTCACCAGCACTATGGTATTGTCTCTCCGTCTGGCGACACCGAGTTCTGCCGACCTGGCAGGCGATCCAGGAGGTTCCCCTACTTTCTCCCGGGGTATGGTAACAGAAGAAAACCGTGCACATGTTACATCGGCTGTAGCTATGAACAATGACTTCTTCTGTAAGTGGTCTTGATCAGCGTGGTTTTAACGTTTCCGCGCTTGTGTATTTTTCAGACTTAAGAGTGAAGTGGATCTATACAACCGTCACAGTGGAATTCATTCCAAAGTGTTGCGGTTTTCATTAAATCAAGCCAAAGAACCATCAGAACGCAACCTCATATGCGTCATGCACTTCCTATTCCGAATGGCCGGAAACAGTGGCCTATTTCATCATTATTGTTTCCCAGTGTACATTTAAAATGCGCCTTTGGGAACGTCGTAGAAACTTGCGAGGGGTTGTAAAGGAATAAGTAACATCAGCTGCTACCCTCTGCTTGTGATTAGCAGTTCAGGATGGATTTTCATGGTTTTCTGCTATCAGGGGTATGCAGTGATAAACCGTGCTGTATGTCTCGGTAATCAGTATTTTAAGCAACGCCACATCGTTCAACTACCGATAAATGACCTCACCAGGTGATAACGTTAAGTAATAAAAAATAAAGAAAGCACTTGAAAATGAGGAATAAGAAGGTAAAAGAGAACCAAGTGTATCAGTTAGTAACCCACAACGTATGAATCAGAATCATCATAATCAGCACTCCAGCCCTCGGTGGGGTTTGGCTTCGTTATTTGCAACCGAAGCAGTATATTCATTTGTTAAAATTGATCGAATTGGTTGTGGAAGAAACGAAGATAATCCGATGCTCAGCATTGTAAAAATTTTACCCCTTTTTCGAATTCTCCGCGGAAAATGAGACAATCTGTGGTAGAAGTTTGTATCTGTGTTCGTTTCTTTGTAACCAAATGACGTATTTTTATGAAACGCTGAATGGAATTTATGCCATAGGAGACCATTCATTAGCACTGAACTTTCTAATGCGTTATTTACGTACAGGATGAGTCGCGACTTAATTTCTTCAGAACCTCAGTTCCCAGAAATATCCGATAAACATATGTTCAGTTCTGTGTGGTTACGGATTTACCATTATCTGAATGTTATTAAATGAGAATAGAACAAATACTGCCATCAAGTTTTTATGGCTGAATTTACAGTAAAGCTTAACTTGGCGACCCTTAGCATCAGTGCACACACTGTCATGTCTGTGGCAACGTGCATGTGTCCACAACGCTTCCGTGGTCGTTGGATCTGTCGAAGTGCTCCATAACGGTGGCCCCCTACTTCCCCAGGCTCGCCTGTGAGACAAACGAAAGATTAGGTGTACCAGCAACAAGTGGGAACTCGAGGTGCGTTGTTCGATGTTGGCTGTTGCAGCCCGTGTAAAGGACTTGTCTAGTGATTTGCTGGACTTGGCGAAAAGTCTACTGAGACTAAGAGTTGTCGTGTTGAACATTACTGTGAAGTCCAGCGTTGGTAACTTAATGCGACTTGAATTTAATGACTGTCCAACAAGATGCGACTTGTTCAGTTTATTACATTTCTGTAGGCAGCTCTGCATGTTTCGGGTGTTGACACTCGTCATCAGGAGCTCATACCACTGTAATTACAGCTTCTGGTATTGATTAACTGCAATGAATAAAGACGCTGCTACTAATACTATATTGAACGTAAGAATGTGCGCGATATGAGTAACACCAGAAACTGACGACAAGTGTTCCGTGCCTGAATTCGCCGTTTCCTGGGATTTGGATATTAAGAACATGGATAATGAAGGCGGCTGTACTAGGATATGGGGGAAAGGCGAACGGACAGAAAACTTCCAAGCAGTATAAAGTACCACATTACCCTAACAAAGCACACATCAGATCAAATCCCTTGCTTCAGTCTCTGGTTCGATTCGTGGCCCAGGGACCTACCATACCTACAACGTTTCTTCTGACAGCCTGCATGAATATAACATTCATGCGACTTATTATTCGAGTATTCTTATGTTTAACATTACGGTAAGGATAAGTCGGTAAGCGCTCTAAATCCTACGTGCGCATATTGGACGTTTCGGAGTGTGACCCGAATTGAAGGTATAAACCGCGATTTGCCTATGTATATCACGTGAAAGTGTCAAATACGTTGTTTCACAGAACACACAGGCAATCCATATATTAAATACTGTATCGTAAAGTATGTAGTCCATATTGATAACTAGTGGAGTGTGGAATGTGTATTAGAGAATGAACACAGTTCATACTACGCTTGAGGCGTGGAGCCGGAGTAGCGTAGTTGGTGTAGCGACTAGCTGTGGGCTAGATGGCCAGGGTTTGGAATCCCGGTAGGAGCAAGAGAATTTTCTCCTCTCTAAAACGTCCAGACCGTCTGTGGGGCCCACCCAGCCTCCTATTAGATGAATGCCGGGTAAAGCATGAATTTAACCACTCTCACCGATGTGTTGGTGCATGACGTGAACAGGGAAAACTTTGACTTTCGATGATGGTGATGATGATGAAAATGATTGTTTGTTTTCGTGAAAAGAATTGCTATTTGACCGTGCCTTGAAGTAGTTACTTCTTAAAATATGTAGGTATTTGATAGCATAAATAGTTAACACTGGTAAATCTTCATCTGATTGCGAAAAAGTGTAGTTCATATATCCGAATTACTTTCGCTAAGCGCGCGCGCGTACACACACACACACACACACACACACACACACACACGTATGTGTGTGTGTATATATATATATATCTATATCCATCTCTCATGAAACAGCACTTTGTTGTAATTCACACAGTGCGTCAAACTGACATTCCCTTGCTACTAGACAGCTGGGTTACAAACGCACCTGCTGGAAGCATGGTGTCCAAAAAATTGCTTCTCATATTTTCGTAAAAACGTAACATAAGTGTTGGTCTGTTAAGGATCTGTCAAGTTTTTTCTGTCCTGTAAAATTGTGTATCGGTGGGCTATTGTAGATTGCTTTCTCATGTACACGCACACACACACACACACACACACACTTTTATGCTTTTTGCAACGAGCATTGTGCTATAACTATACAGCATAAACCAACGAAATGCGCAGTTTTCTGAAGTAATATTTAATTTTTAATTTCTTTTGTCTCCTACATGTTTCGAACCGCTTGAGTTCATCCTCAGGGAGAGAGTTGTATATGTAGTATGGTATGTTTTACATGCATCGGTGTGAGCATTCTGGCGGATAGGAGTCTCGAACACGCTCTCCTATCCACCAGGATGCTCACACCGATACATGCGAAACATATCATACTGGATATACTAGTGTCTCCTTGAGGATGAACCCATGAGGCCCGAAACATGTAGGAGACAACAGAAATTAAAAATTAAATATTAATTTAGAAAATTGTGCTTTTCGTTGGTTTATGTTGCGTGAATATGCATACACGTTTGTACAGTGGCTGCGCTAACGTACAGGTGGGAGCAAGATCGGCGTCATTCGGTGAACGAATCTGAAATTTGGATTGGCAGGAAGCCTTGGGCACATGAAGCAGATCTTATGCATTCATCGGATATTGTGAATAATGGAGCTGGTTGGGAAATTTAATTGAATTAGTGGAAATGTGTTTGAACGGAACTATTATAGAGTTTGTGTAGGTAATCCGTTGTGTAATACATATCTGTCGGGCGCAAATAGCCTCGACGCCGACGTCCCTTAAAATCCATACACGCGCCCGCGCGCGCGCCCACGCACGCACGCACACCATACATTTAGAGAATGCTGTGAAGTAACTGTATACTTCATCAACGTCTTTCTCCTTGTCTGTTTAAAACATGCTCTAAGGAACGCAGGAAAATCATGAGAGATCTGAATTGATTTGAACGCCTAAATTTATACCTATGACGTTACTTTGTTAGGCGGAAACCGTGTCATGCCAAAGAATACATTCTTACAGATTTTATATTAGTAGGATATGGTAATAACTTAATGACTAGCAATGCCCATGCCTCGTGGTCTTAATGCAAGACTAAATCGTAATGCAGTGTACCGACAGTAAATCAAGTTTAAATGTGGATACATAATATATAAGGTTGTGCTGACCTTATACTGAGGGTACTTGATTACATCGTGACTGTTTCATTTGAGTGTATCTTGTGCTGTGGTTGTTTTAACTTGTTTTGTAATGTGTGGGTGTGTGTGTGGGTGTTTTGGTAATATGTATACTTGTATCTGCTGTGTTTTATATTGTTTGTACTGTGTTTATTGTATTGTTTCGTTTATGTATATTTATTCTTGTTTTGTTTGTACCGGTGCAAGCACTACTGCCACCGAATGACAACTCATTTGCAGTTAATAATAATAATAATAATAATAATGGTTATTATTATTTTACAAGAGTCAGACTGTCAGATATACAAGTTATTTTAATATTTATTAATATTTAATGTATATTTATTTTAGTATATGTGTTTATATTTAATTTATACTTATTAATATTTAATATTATAATAAAACAATGTATAAAGCTTTCGCCTGCTGTTTTGTACGGATATGAATCCTGATCTTTCAAGTCAGGAAGATGGAACAACCAGTCGGCTTGATGGCATATTTCTAGCCGCTTGCGAATCTTTTCGGATATCGTATTAAATTCCTTGTGTCCGTCCTTACATCCGTCAGTCTGTACGTACATAATAGGCCTTGAACCGGTTAACGAATTTTCATGAAATTAGATCTTGGAGATATTAATGAAGTTGTCGAGCATGTGTAGTTTTTATTTAGATCGGACAATTTGTATTGACCGCTACATGAAATCCGAACCTAATGGCCCATTTCAGTCACTTTCGGAGAAGACCTTTCCCACGGGGAAAGCACAAATTATCGGATGAAGTTGCCATTGTGCATGGCATGGAGGTATTTTGAGGGGTGAGGGTATAACTCCACTCATTCTTCACCTTGGCACTAGATTGGGGGCGATTGTTCAGCTTCATTTCCTGGCTGCTTTACGCCAAAGCAAGTAGCTCTCGGTATCTTGAATAGACAGCTGGGTGGGCCCAAGCTTTGGCATAGTCACTATACCGACTACACCAGTGTTTCTCAACCTTTGTGAGACCGCGGCCCGGTAAATTCTTTTTTCATAAGACGAGGGCCCGGTCCCAACAAATTTGCTCGTAAATACCTTTCCATTTTTTTAAGTTCATACATTAAACTAACATAAGTATTAATAATTAATTTTGGCATAATCGTAAAGAGTATTAGTACACTTATGTATACGGTGTGGCATGTTGACAAATATAAAATTACATTTAAATTAGTTATCAGTCCCTGGACTAATGAAATCTTGTAGCATATTGTAGTTTCCTGAGGCCAACGCCTGGGTCTGAGTTTTTCGACACATTCACGAATATTTTCTTCTCAGTATTTCTATATACTATACAACTGTGCTATAAAACAGTTATTCATGAAAATTGCTTAGAAAACTAAAATGACAAATTCCAGGAGAACCTCTCGCGGCCCAGTATAATTGATATCAGGGCCCGGTACCGGGCTGCGGCCCGGCGGTTGAGAAACACTGGACTACACTGTCCCTCACTTCATTTTTTTGGCGCACGAGCTAATGGGAGAAGAATTCTATTTGTAGAGGAGTGAATGTGTCTGTGTCATAGTAGTCGGGCGTACATAACATAACTTGCTGTTTTTTAAAGAAGAAAGTACCGTTTATTGCTTCTTTTATACCCACGCTGAAGTGTTACAGAGGAGGTGACGTTGAATCTGGGTAACAGTTAGTGCTGTCGTGTTGAATATGTTCCGAGCTAGTATTTGAGTAACAGTATGAACCACAGTATCGGTATACCCGCTATTACATGATTTGCTTCTAAAAGCGATGGGCTGTAATTACAAGTTGTGTAACAGACTCGTTACACGTTTCCAGTCTGTTGGAGACTTTGGACCGATATGCTCTGTGCTCTGTTTTCACCGTCACAGTGACTGCATTATTTGGCAAGGTTTCCGTTATTTTTGATAGGCCACGTTTTATTTATTTTTCCATGAATAGTAAGAGCCGTAAGTTTTACAGAGAACCTTCGTGCTGTCCAAGCATGAGTATGCGTCTCTGGCATGGAACTCCATTATGTTGACGAAATGGTCTAAGCGTTAAAGAATCCAAAGGAGAAATATACTGCATAGTCGTCGGTTACAGCAGGTGTTCACAGCGGTGATTGAACACTACCGTCTTCGGCAATGTGACACTGTGTAGTGCTTCCTTTATT
>Ga0123355_10010692_pt1 | contig 14096 bp, 17 predicted proteins | sample TergutEmb28metaG_3_FD_89872 | JGI IMG/M metagenome (GOLD analysis project Ga0123355, IMG submission 89872) | Embiratermes neotenicus P1 segment gut microbial communities from Petit-Saut dam, French Guiana - Emb289 P1 | ecosystem: Host-associated > Arthropoda: Insects > Digestive system > Gut ... | reverse complement strand
AGCTCTGCTAATGTTTTTCCGGAATCTTTTAGGTCTACTATTCTTCGTTTAAAATCGTCGGTGTATCTTGATTTTCTGGACATCGTTTTTTCTCCTTTATTGATGCCCCTTATTTTAAACGTTCAAATATTTTCTGTCCAGTTTACTGTAACCTAATCAAAGCAAGAGCTGCTTCTTAACAGTTCACTCAAAATATGCACAAAAATATGCACAATGTTAATTTTTTGTTTTTTGTTTTGAAGTCTTCTACCATCTGCCAACTTTCATAATATAAATAACCGACAAATATGTCGTTTTTCTCGTTAGTTCAACAAATATTACTAATCGTACTATAGCACAATCAAATAACTCTGTCTATTACGTCATCCTACTTGGATGGCGTTATTTTTATGAAAATTTTTGAAAAGAGGTAAATGAAATGTCATCACTTAAAGACAACAGAACCTGCTCCTTGCTTGATCAGTACCTAAGTTATCTTGTTGTAGTAAAAGGTCGCTCTCCGCTAACTGCTGAGGAGTACCGTGTAGACTGCAATATGCTGTTTGAGTACATAAAGCAAAAAAGAGGTGTGCCACAAGAAGTCCTTGACAAACGCGACTTCTCAGATGTTGATATCGAGTTCATTAAATCAATAACCATAGGAGATATGTACGACTTCATTACATATTGCGGAGAAGTTCGTAAAGTCACAACAGCAACCAGAGCGAGAAAAATTGTATCAATACGTCAATTCTGGAAATATCTGAAAAGCAAACTGCATCTTTTGGAAAACAATGTCGCTGAAGAACTAGAGACACCAAAGCTACCAAAACGAATGCCGAAATATTTAAGTCTTGATGAGTCGATACGCCTACTTATTGAAAGTGAAAAAAATCCGAGAGATTACTGCATCCTTACAATTTTCCTAAACTGTGCGTTACGTTTAACGGAACTTGTAAACCTTAATACAGAGCAAGTACAGGATGAAGCTATTCAAATTATCGGAAAAGGAAACAAAGAAAGGCGTATTTTCCATACCCCTGCGACCAAAAAGGCTCTTTCTGCATGGATGGATAAACGAAACTTGATGAATCCTCAAACAAATGCATTATTCATTACGAAACACGGTACACGCATGACAAACAAAGGCGTACAGGATGTAGTTAAAAAGTATCTCAATAAAGCTGGACTCGGAGGACGTGGACTATCTACGCACAAACTTCGTCACACCGCTGCAACTACTATGTTCAGATATGGTCATGTTGACATAAGGACACTGCAACAGATTTTAGGACATGAAAATTTAAATACAACTCAAATATACACAGCAGTTGATAATGAGCAACTACAGTCAGCAGTAAACTCAAATCCTTTAGCGTCGATGTTTGGACGTTGAAGATTTTAGTGAGGTACATTAAGGAGGAATCACAGAAATGAAACTTACAATGAGAGTAGCAATACTCACTTTACTTGTCTCTGCCGCTATATGCGGCTATTTTTTCGCCCGGGAATACAAAACAGCGCAGGAGGAAGTCTCAGAGTATTCCAATCTGCAGAATGCTCACACTATTATCAACTCCCCAATCAGTGATTCCGGAAATGACGATATAGCAGATAAAGAACCATGCGAAACAGACGGACTACCGTATACAGAGGTAGACTTTGAAGCATTGTTGCTCATTAACCCCGATACCGTGGGATGGATCGCCATACCCGATACCAATATAAGCTATCCGGTGGTACAGACCACAAATAACACCAAGTATCTCAGCATATCGTTTGAGGGCAGCCAATCAAAAGCCGGCACACTCTTCGTGAACAAGGATAACAATATGCAAGCTCTTGATTCCAACACAATAATCTACGGACACAATATGGGCGCAGGACGGTCGGATATGTTCAACTCTTTGCTCATGTATAAAAGCAATGGCTTCTATTCATCTCATAGATGTATCCAGTTTGACACAATCAATCAGAATCACGGATGGTGGAAAGTGTTTGCAGTGATAGAGCTTGATACACAAAGCAGTAACTATATATACCAACAGCGAGAGTTCCAGACTGATGCTGAGTTCATGCGATGGACACTAACAGCAAAGGCGCTTTCAATGCATGAATCGGATGTAGAAATATCCCCAACTGACCGCATTCTTACATTATCAACATGTGACAGAAGCGGATATGGACAGCACGGTAGGCTCTTAATACTTGCCGTGAGACTTCGGGACATTATGTCCACAAGTGAGGAGGTGAACTAAATGCAAGAAGATATTGAAAACAGGACGGTTGCGCTGTCCGTAACAACGTCGAAATTATCAGCAAAAAGCCTTGCTGCAGTTTTAGGTGCAGCATATCGGAAAATCCAAATCGTGCATCATAAATCGGCAACGAGGGTCAAACACGGTCGCCAGAGCGTGAAGCAACTGATGAAGCATGGTGTGGCTACCAGTACGATCCCGCTGAGCGGTGAAATGCGCTTGTTTGACAGGATCGCCAGAAAATGGCATGTAGATTACTCATTCCATAAGACAGGGCATAAGAAGTATCTGCTCTTGTTCAAATCGGGACAAGCAGATGCCATAACCGCCTGTTTCTCAGAGTACACAAAACGATATATGAAAAGGGCGAAGGACAAACGAGTACCAATACGTGAACAGTTACGTAACAATGATGAACGTACTAGGACGAATCCGAAAGAACGTGAGCGTATACGGGAGGCTACACATGATGAGCGATAAAATCAGGAAGTATATCTTCCCCAATATCCCATATATGTTCATGATGTGGGTATGCTTAAAGCTCGGAACTGCGTACCGGATATCTGAAGGTAATGAGTTCATCACAAAACTCATGGGAATGCTTGATACGATAGCTCCGGCATTTGCGGACATAGCACCGGGTCTTAACGGTTTCGACTGGATCATAGGCATAACCGGGGCAGCCCTTATACGCATTGCAGTACACATAAAAGCGAAAAACGCAAAGAAGTTCAGAAGGGATTATGAGTACGGGAATGCACGATGGGGTACGGAAAAAGACATTAAACCGTTAATAGACCCCGTTTTCAAGAACAACATCATTTTGACCGGAACTGAGTACCTGACCATGAACACCCGACCCAAAAACCCCATAAACTCACGCAACCTGAACTGCTGTATCGTCGGCTCATCGGGATCGGGAAAAACACGATTCTGGCTGACACCACAACTATTACAGGCTCATTCAAGCTATGTAGTTGTTGACCCTAAAGGCAACATACTGGAAAACACCGGTGCATTTCTCCAAAAGCAAGGCTACAGGATCAGAGTGTTTAACAGTATCGACTTCTCAAAGTCGATGCACTATAATCCGTTGGCATATATAAAGAACGAGGCTGATATCCTCAAGTTCGTAAACGCATTGATCCAAAACACAAAAGGCGACGGCAGAGACGGTGACGAGTTCTGGACGAAAAGTGAAACGCTGCTATACTGCGCTATGATAGCGTACTTAGTATTCGAGTGCCCTGAGGAAGACTGTAACATAAATACGCTCGTTGACATCATATCCGGCATGGAAGTAAAAGAAGACGATGATAACTTCCGCAATGCAGTGGACTATATGTTTGCAGGACTTGAAAAGCGTAAACCGGAATGTTTTGCTGTAAAGCAGTATAAGAAGTATAGATTGGCATCAGGTAAGACAGCAAAATCCATACTCATATCCTGTGGTGCAAGGCTTGCACCATTCGACATACCGCAGCTCCGTGAGATAATGAGCTACGACGAACTTGAATTAGACTGCATCGGCGACAAGAAAACAGCGACCTTTTTCATCATCAGTGATACGGATACAACGTACAACTTCATCGTGGCATTGGCATTTTCGCAGATGTTCAACCTATTATGCGAACGTGCTGACAAAAAGCACGGCGGCAGATTGCCGCATCATGTAAGGGTACTGTGGGATGAAGCAGCAAACACAGGACAAGTACCTCAACTGGAAAAGATCGTCGCAGTAATACGATCCCGTGATATATCGCTATGTATGTTTCTGCAAGCACAATCCCAGTTAAAAGCACTATACAAAGACCACGCCGAAACGATCATAGGTAACTGCGACAGCGTCATATTCCTCGGAGGTCGGGAACATACAACGGTAAAAGAACTCTCAGAGGCACTAGGCAAAGAAACGATATCTATGCAAACAGAAAGCCGGACGAGAGGCAACAACCCAAGCTACGGTCTGAATATGCAACGACTCGGCAAAGAGCTTATGACCATAGACGAGCTAACAACAATGCCGGGTGACAAATGCATATTGCAACTACGTGGCTTAAGACCATTCCTATCACCGAAATACGATATAAAGAAGCATCCTAACTATAAGCAAACAGCAGAAACCGGTAAACACAACTCTTTTAGCATAGACCGCCTCGTAAACCGCCGTATGCGCCCATTACCTAACGAAGTCTACACGGTTTATGAGGTAGACGAAACAACAGAAGAGGACATCCTAAACTATGACGATGTGGATGATCCGGATACCTCGGAATAATACTTCGGGACATTTTGTCCTCAAGCACCAAACCGCCTACGGGCGGTTTTTTTATATATACAACCCAAAAAACATATTATGAAAGGGTCGGAAAAACCGACAAAAGGTGAAACTCATGGCATTTTTTTCATCAGCGGTAGACACATTACAAACATTGGTCATAGCACTTGGTGCAGGTTTAGCAGTATGGGGAGTCATCAATCTACTGGAAGGTTACGGTGCTGACAACCCTGCAGCAAAAAGCCAAGGGATCAAGCAACTCATGGCAGGTGGAGGTGTAATCTTACTGGGGATAACGCTAGTTCCCATGCTGTCATCACTGTTTTAATCGGAGGTTGAAATGGGATTTCTCTTAGATTCGCTCACCGATTGGATCAAGGCTCTGCTCGTATCCGGAATAATGAGTAATCTCGAAGACCTATTTTACTTCATTAACCTCGGAGTCGGTGAGATAACCGTAATAGTGGGAAAAACTCCGGCTTCTTGGAATCCGGGGATATTCTCGTTAATACGAAATCTTTCCGAAACAGTGGTGCTCCCGATCGCCGGGGTTGTTCTGACATTTGTAGCGACTTATGAGCTGATCAACCTGATCATTGACCGCAATAACCTGAACGAACTGGACACTTGGATTTTCTTCAAATGGATTTTCAGGACATTCCTAGCTGTCCTCATACTGTCAAACACATTCAACATCGTCATGGCTGTGTTCGACGTGGCTCAGAGTGTGGTACATCGTGCAGGAGGCATAATAACCGCAAGCACAGAAGTAACACCGGCGATGCTTGATACGCTTGAAGCAGATTTGATGAACATGGACGTTGGATACTTGCTCGGTTTATGGCTGCAATCATTCTTCATTGGCTTAACAAGTACCGCACTCTACATCGTGATCTTTATCATCATTTACGGAAGGATGATAGAGATATTCCTGCTTACAAGCCTTGCACCCATACCACTATCGACACTCTCAAACCGAGAGTTTGGAGGCATGGGACAAAACTACCTCAAATCGTTATGCGCTGTAGGATTTCAAGGACTCCTTATCATCGTCTGCGTTGGGATATATGCAGTGATGATACAAAGCATCGCAACTAGCGGAGATCCAATACGCAGCATCTGGGGCACGATCGGATATACCGTGCTCCTAGCATTCACACTATTTAAGACAGGTTCACTAGCTCGCAGCGTCTTTGCTGCACACTGATTAAAGAAAGGATAACAAAATGAAAACAGATACAACAATACCAACACCTGACGAACTTATAGACGACGAAGAATATATGACATTCCTGACAAGAGCACCCATAGAGGATTTAGCCAATTACGTTGGATGCGATATCGACACTGCTGTGCAAATGAGGATAGATGAAGCAGTCAGCAAAGCGCTAGGCAAGCACCAACAAATGGAAGTATTTGCACGCCCAATCGAGAAACAGGGCAATCTTCACGGTTTCGCAAGTGTCACCGTCATGGGCATCAGAATCGACGACTTCAAAATAGTTGAAAACAAAAAGGGTGAACTGTTTGTCGGTATGCCAAGCAAGCCGGACAAATCGATTGAAACTGGTTACAGAAACACTGTGAGCATTAGAAAAGAGTACAGGGCTGCCTTCGATGATGCGGTTCTCCGAGGTTATCATACTGCTCGTGAGCAGAACCGTGACAAACCTCAAAACATATCTGACCAGATGGATAAAGCCACAAAAGAGGCAGCTAAACAAAATGCAACACTCACAGAACCGGAGATAGTAAAAAAAAAGACAGCCAGGACTGACAGATAAATAACTGACTTCGGGACATTTTGTCTCAAAGAATGGAAGGAGGTTTTTCCAATTCCATACGTAAACGTGCCGAATGATTTGTCTAAAATCAAGACAAAACTGGCATTCAACTTAACAAAACGCCAGCTAATATGCTTCGGAGGGGCAGCGGTCATAGGAATACCATCATACATATTCCTCAGACCGGTAATAGGAAACAGCGCAGCACTATTCCTGATGATCGCACTAATGCTCCCGGCATTTCTTATGGCGATGTACGAAAAAGACGGGCTACCCTTTGAAAAGGTAGTCCGTAATATCATACGGGCAAAATTCATATATCCGGGAATCCGACCCTACAGGACAGAAAACTTCTACAGAATACTAGAAAGACAAGAAACGGAGGTGCAGAGAGTTGCAAAAAACAGTAAAACGAAAACCCATCCCCAAAAGAAGCGGTAAACGCAAACGCAATGTTCCACAGACGGCACAGCAGACGATCCCATACCAAGAAATGATGAAGGACGGCATCTGCAAGGTTCGGGATGGATACTATACAAAAACCATAGAGTATCAAGACATTAACTACAGTGTTGCCTCGAATGATGATCAATCTGCTATCTTTGACGGATACTGTGGATTCCTAAACTATTTTGACAGCACATTACCGTTTCAAATGTCCTTTGTTAATCACCGGTCACGACCCGGAGGCAGTTACAAGGTGAACATACCACCGAGGGATGATAACTTAAACAGCATCCGTGCTGAGTATGTCGATATGCTCAAAAGACAAATCGCAAAAAGCAATAACGGCATCATACGCTCGAAGTATATTACTTTCGGGATCAACGCCGACTGCATCGGGGCTGCACGACCACGGCTTGAGCGTGTAGAAGCGGACATACTGAGTAACTTCAAAAAGCTCGGAGTTGTAGCAACCAGCCTATCAGGACATGAACGACTTGAAGTACTCCATGGACAACTGCACCCCGGCGGCAGAGAACGCTTCATGTTCTCATGGAACGACATCCCAAAATCGGGATTAACAACAAAGGACTATATAGCCCCCTCAGCATTCGACTTCCAACAGAGCAGGTTTTTGCGTGTTGGAGCACACTGCAGTGCCGTGTCGTATTTGCAAATACTGGCTTCGGAAATGTCCGACAAGCTGTTGCTTGAACTGTTGGAACTTGACGCTGAAATGACAGTTACAATGCACATACAGACCATTGACCAGACAAAAGCAATAAAAACCATCAAGGCAAAAATGAGCGATATCGATAAAATGAAAATCGAGGCACAAAAGCAAGCAGTACGATCAGGCTACGATATGGATATATTGCCACCGGACCTCATAACCTTCTCGAATGATGTCAAATCCTTGCTTGCAGACCTGCAATCCCGAAACGAAAGAATGTTCCTGCTCACGTTTACCATCATGAACACGGCAACGACACGCCAACGTTTAGAAAATGACATTTTTACCGTTTCCGGTATCGCACAGAAGTACAACTGTGCCGTTAAAAGACTTGACTACCAACAGGAACAAGGCTACATGAGCAGCCTTATTCTAGGCAGTAACTCTATTGAGATACAACGTGGTATGACAACAAGCTCAACAGCTATCTTCGTCCCGTTTCTTACCCAGGAGTTACGGATGGACGGAGAGGCAGTATACTACGGCATGAATGCACTTTCCCATAATGTTATCATGGCAAACCGGAAAATGCTCAAATCGGCAAACGGATTGTACCTCGGCTCGACAGGCAGCGGTAAAAGCTTTTCAGCAAAACGTGAAATGATTCATGTAATTTTAGTTACAGACGACATGGTAATAGTGGTTGACCCAATGGGAGAATACGCTCCGCTTATTCTACGACTCGGCGGACAAGTGGTAGAGATATCACCGAACAGCCCACATCACATCAACCCGTTGGATATACGGTTTTCCATGGATAATGATGAAAATCCGCTTTCACTAAAAGCCGACTTCATCCTATCACTTATGGAACTTATTGTTGGAGGCAAAGACGGCTTACAACCTGTTGAACGTACCGTTATTGACCGTTGTGTAAGACTACTTTACAAGGACATCCTCAATGACCCTGAAAATGCAAAAATGCCGATCCTGCAAGACCTGTACGAATTACTGCTTGAACAACCGGAAGCAGAATCAAAAAGATTAGCAACATCACTTGAAATCTATGTTTTCGGCTCACTCAACGTATTCAACCACCAAACTAACGTAGACCTAGACAACCGCTTGATTAGCCTTGACCTTAAACAGCTTGGTGCAGGACTCCGTACAATAGCGATGCTTATCATGCAAGACCTTGTGTGGTCGAGAGTATCCAAAAACCACTCGGAAAAAAAGTCTACATGGTGCTACTTAGATGAGTTCCATCTTTTGCTCAAGGACGAACTGACTGCTTCATATTGCGTAACAATCTGGAAAATGCTACGTAAAAAAGGATGTGTGCCGTCAGCCTTGACGCAAAACGTAAAAGACCTGATGGCATCACCTGAGGTTGAGAACATCTTGGAAAACACCGACTTCATGGTGCTGCTCTCACAAGCGAAAGGAGACAGACAGATACTCGCAAATCAACTTGGCATTTCGACACACCAATTATCATATATCACTCACAGTAATCCCGGCGCAGGGCTATTATTCTATGGCAATACGACGATACCATTCATCGACAGATTCCCCAGAGGTGAAATCTATGATTTGCTCACGACAAGACCGGATGATCTGAAGGTGGTTGCTAATGAGTAAGAAGGTTTTACACTTCGATGACAAACCCACACCCGATGATATCCCCATGACTTCGGGACAAAATGTCTCAAAGAAACAAAGCAAGTTTAGACAGGACCCGGAACAGGCTCGGTTTTCCGACAAACTCAATCATGGGGAAGTATCGAAGACAGACGCAAAAATCCAACAAGAGAGCAAAAAGCAAAACAAATCCAAGCTCAAAATGGATAAGCCGGACACAGCAAAGACAGCGAGTGCAGTAAAAAGTACTCAGCAAAAGCGCGGATTGACAAGAACTGCAGCCGGTGCAGCACGTATACAGGCATGGATGTACATGCACGATAAGATATATCAGCAGGAACATGAAAATGTCGGCATAAAAGCCGCCCACAGGACTGAGCTTGCCGGTGAAAGCGTCGCTATTGGTTGCGCACGTCTGGTAAAAAAGAGTATTCGGGCAAGCTCTGCACGACGTACCCGAGCACAGCAAAGGCGTGAGATCCAAATCAAGGCTGATAAGCAGTACAAAACCATGTTGAAGGACAATCCTGAAATGAAGACCAATGCTGCTTCACGACTAATGTATAAGCGAAAGCTAAAAAAGATGTACCAGAAAAAAGCACGTGAAGCAACGAAAAAGAGTGCTGCCAAGACAGCAGTAGCGACCCAAAGAACAACAAAAAGGATCATCCTCTTAATAACACGAGCAATAAGGAATATCGCACTATTCATCAAAACAAACCCTATAGCAGCACTCGTAATCGCAGTACTGATAGTTCTAGCTCTTGTCATTTCGTCATGTGTCTCAAGTGCTGTACAAGTCGGGAACAGCCTTGGCGGTGCAATCATTATGAGCACATATCCATCTGAAGACTCCGAAATGCTTGCTGCAGAGGCATCTTATGCCGCAATGGAAGCAGCATTGCAGTATCGGCTTGACAACTTTGAGACACTAAACCCAGACTATGACGAGTATCATTACGACCTTGACGAGATATGGCACGACCCATATGCACTTATCTCCATACTGAGCGCAATGAATGACGGGGCTTGGACTCTTGGAGAAGTTCAAGGTACGCTTGCTATGCTTTTTGACATGCAATACAAGCTAACCATTACAGTTACTACTGAGAAACGAACCGATCCGGATACTGACGAAGAATACGATTATAAAATATGTAAAGTTGAGCTTGAGAACTTTATCCTGTCACGCTTGCCGGTATACATAATGTCTGAGGAAAGATTAAGCAGATATGCAATATACATTGCGACGCTTGGCAACAGACCCGACCTGTTCTCAATACACGATTATCCGAATGCATCCGTTCCGGGGGAGTTTGAGAGATACCCGATCCCGCCCGAAGCACTTAAAGACCCTGTGTTCAGAGCGATGATAAAAGAAGCGGAGAAGTATCTCGGATATCCCTATGTCTGGGGAGGCTCAAACCCATCAACATCTTTTGACTGCAGTGGCTATGTCTCATGGGTTATAAACAACACATTTTGGTCAGTTGGACGACAGACTGCAGATGGACTATACAGACTAACTACTCGTGTTTCTCCGGCTAACGCCAGACCGGGCGACCTAGTCTTCTTCTGGAAGACCTACAAACACTCCAACCCTAGTGCAGCAACTCATGTGGGTATCTATGTCGGGGATGGCATGATGATACATTGCGGAAACCCTATCAGTTACACATCAATAAACACTACTTACTGGCAAAATCACTTTTTGGGTTTTGGCAGACTACCATAAAGGAGAACAAAAATGCCAATAACGAAAACAGATAAAATCCTGATTGAGATAAAAAAAGTAAAAGCAAAAATCGCCGAGTATCAAGGAAAGCTTAAAGAGCTTGAGGCGAAAAGGACGGAAATAGAGAACACTGAGATCGTGGATGTCGTTCGAGGCATGAGTATACCACTTGACGAGCTTGCTACTCTATTACAGTCAATCAAAGGAAGTCCGCTCCCCACAGCGACTAAAACAGATATACTAGAGGAGGATATCACCGAATGAAAAAGAGCATACGTTTAATAGCGGCAATAGCCGTTTTTTTGATGTTACCGATTTTTACTACGACAGTACGAGCAGAGCCTGATGAAGAAAATCCAACAACGGAGGTGGAAGTAACCACAGAGGAACTGCCTGTCTTACCGGATGACATGATTCCGGACGAAGTACCCACAGATGGACAGGACGATCCGATAACTGATTATCCGGTCGAACCGCCAAGCGCATTTACACCGGCAGGCACAGGTACTGTGGTTGACAATGCAACAGACAGTGACGGCAAGGAGTTTTTCACAATAATGGCACAGGACGGAAGTGTGTTCTTCCTAGTAATTGACCGGCAACGCACTGCAGAAAACGTATATTTCCTAAATGCCGTTACAGTAAATGATCTTATGGCACTCGCAGAAATACCCGAAGTCCCCGAGCCTATAATACCGGAGGATTTGACACCAATAAAAGAAATAGAAAATGAACCGGAACAACCACCTAAACCCGAAAAAGAAGATAATAGCAACAACAATATGCCTACGTTCATCTTCATCGCAGCAGTAGTCCTGATATGTGGTATTGCCGGATTCTACTTCAAAGTCTACAAACCGAAGCAGCAAAAGACAGTCATGGAAGAAGACTACACAGAAGCTCCCGACCACTACTACACTAATGAAGATGACGAAGATCCTCCATGGGACGAAGACGACGAAGCAACTGAGGGTACGCAAGAATGAGAGATTATGAACGTGAGCTGACCTACAAGGAAAAGCAGAAGATAAAAAAGCTGGTTTCCGAATGCGCTAACTATTGCCAAGAGTACGGTTGTCTGCAACTCAATGACGCTTGCTACATGCTAATGAAGTGTTGGACAGGAGCATACTGCAGATACTTCCGTGAAGCGGTATTACCACTTGACCCTGAACTGGAAACCGCACTCCTAGGCGGTGGCGAAACAAAGACTTGTATAATATGCGGAAGCGAGTTCCCCGCAGGAAGCAAACGGATGTACTGTTCGAGCGTTTGTGCAAGCGAAGTGCAGCGAAAACGAAACAAGGAGTTTATGCGGAAAAAAAGGGGGTAACTGTGGATATTTGCCCCAAATTAAACCGCATGGTTACAGGCTTTGCAGACCCCTAACTTGGGTAGGGAATACGATATCATACCCTACCCCTGTTTTTGGGTATCAAATATCCACAATCTACAGATTGGAGCATTAAAATGGAAGACAATATAAAGAAGGAAATCACACACCCGATTACTCAACCGATCATAGTAAAACCGACTGATAACAGACCGCTTGACAAGGTAAAAGAACAGACTCAGCGGAAGCGAAGCAAGGAGCGTGAGGAACGGTGAGCAATAACCGCAAAAGAAATGTGCATCTCCATGTTCTGGTAACGCCGGAGGAAATGGAAACCATCCGGGAACGCATGGCAGAGGCAGGAGTATCCAACACAGGAGCTTATGTAAGAAAAATGGTACTAAACGGATATAATCTAAATGTCGATTTATCACCGGTTCAGGAACTTGTATCATTACAACGTAAATGCTCAAACAACCTCAATCAAATTGCAACAAGGGTAAATACATATGGAAGTATAAACCAACAACAAATCAATACCATACAGAGTGACTATACAGCACTTTGGAAACCACTCTCAGAGTTGCTAAATCAACTGGCAACATTAGTGGAGTTATAAGGGTAGGGGAGCGATAATCGCTCCCCTATCTTTTTTACAAAAAGCAAAAAAAGAAAGCGGCAAGTTGATATGCATCCAGACTGCCGCCAAAAGCGACAGGATGGATGCATTTTAACGCGCAGCATCGAGCAAGCGTACGGAGTTATGCTTTTCTATCACGCTGAAATGCATGACTTCGAAGCTTGCGGAGTGATGCACTGCTGCGCAGTGCCACCATAATAATCGATCATCGTCCTGTCCCTGCACTTTGATACAGGTCTGGCTCTTGCGATTTCATCGGAGGAGTCAGACCTGTTTTAATGTGCCGTCCTCCGTTAAGCAATCGTGTATCAAGATGTTTCACCATAGTGCAAACGTCTTGATGTATGATTGCATTGGAAGCACTCAAACCCGGACTTATATTGCCTAGAAAGGATCAATGATCTCGTATGATTCGATTTTCCCGCACGGTCTATTTAGCTTCTCTGAGTATCCGATGTATTCAAAGTAAAATCGGACGCACTCGCCATCGTACATATAATCAACAAGCTCTTCAATCAGATTTGGTCCTATAATTGCCACCATATCAAAAGTCACATTCTCATCATGGAGAAACATAAAACTTGCATGCTCCAACCCTTTGTCATAATCTCCGACTTCTAATATATAGCCATCTGCATAATAATGATTTCCGGTAAGTGCGTTGCGTCCCGGACTCGTCAGAGAAATGATATCTATCGGTGCAAGTTCGTATCCCTCTTTTGGCTGTGCTTCTTCCTCTGGTTCATAGATTGTAATATCTCCAAACTCAGGAAGGTTAATCCCCATATCTCTGAGCGCATTATGGAACTCTTCCAACTCTTGCAACTCTTTTTCAACATCAAGATCGCGAATGAACTTATCGTCGAAATACTCATTACTGTTGCATGCAGTAAGCGCAAGCATACTTGCTGCTAATATAAGAATAATAAATGTCCTTTTCATAATACCCTTCTTTCTCGAAATGTTACTGTTTCAAAAACCGATCCTTTGTTATCTCTTTCTGGATTTTATCCAAAAGTACGTCCACTGATAACCCATATTCTTTAATAAGTGATATGAAAGCTGCGATGTCAGTGTAGTTGGCGCTTCTATCGGATTTGCAATTTAGAGTGTGTAGCTCCCTTGCCCGTAAACAAAGAACCATTAACTGCATTTCGATTTCAGCTAGTTCCTTCATTTGATCAGAATCATGAGCCACATTTTGCTCAACACTACATAAAGCATCCTGCACGGCAAACTCCTTTCCAGACCAAAAAGCCACAAGCTCATTATATGCACATACGTGATTTTCGTTATCATAAACCTTAAAGGTACTTTAATGTCAACACTTT
>Ga0123355_10010691_pt1 | contig 14097 bp, 7 predicted proteins | sample TergutEmb28metaG_3_FD_89872 | JGI IMG/M metagenome (GOLD analysis project Ga0123355, IMG submission 89872) | Embiratermes neotenicus P1 segment gut microbial communities from Petit-Saut dam, French Guiana - Emb289 P1 | ecosystem: Host-associated > Arthropoda: Insects > Digestive system > Gut ... | reverse complement strand
ATGAACCTTCGGGTTCCATAAAGTGCGGGGAATTTCTTGACTAGCTGCAGAACCAGTTAGCTTCTCAAGAAGGACTCTGCCCTATGGAGTAAGTAAGTAAGTAAGTAAGTAAGTAAGTAAGTAAGTAAGTAAGTAAGTAAGTAAGTAAGTAAGTAAGTGGCCTATGGTAGATTTGTCGTAAACTGTGTGTTGAAAATGATACCTTGGTGCTTGAGTCCTTTTGAATATTATCATATTTATATATGTGGGAAAAAAATATGCTTGTGCATGTGTGGATGGTGCTGGATTTGTTGGGATAGAACGATTGATAAACACTTTCTCCCTGCAAGTCATATTTCATGCCGCCAATTTACGTCTGTCGTCCCTGTATTTTTTCTTCATGCTTTCCGACAAGTTATCTAGCAGTTCATGGTGGTGCTTCCAGACACTGAACCGTGTAAATCTTGAGTCCTTCTTACATAAATCTAAATTATCCTCAGCCCTTCATATGCTTAGGCCAAAAACAAAATCTTGTATGACGTGGAAGTTTTGTTTCTTTACTTTTCGGTTCTACAGTTTTGCTGAGTGACTCGAATTCACACAAGTAGGAAAAGTCTTCAAGATTCAGACCTCCTGTTACACTATGGAAAATACAGCTTCCGTTTGACCTGTAGCGGAATTCAAGATTCTATACCCTACATGGGGTCTATAAGATATGCCCTCGTAACAACAGCGACGAAGGTAAAGACACTGACTTTCGTTAAGTGTGATTTCTTACTGTCGCTATAACATTTGCGCACTGGACTTAGTTGTTTATTATAGCAATTAGGCCACGCTTGCGGTGGTCAGACGTCGCAAGATCTGGTTACGATCCTGGAAGAAAGGGAGGGGGGGAGGGGGGACAAAACGAGACCGTCCGACTGACTGTCATTTACAGAGTGACTTTGTCTTAGTCTTGAAATGGTGAAGATGCTCACGAAATGTCGCATTTTGCTGGCATTTTGCGTCAGTTAAAATGCCCCACACTGCCACCTGCTATCTTCTCATTACATCTACCTTTGCCTCATTCATGTCACATTTTGAGGTTTTCACACTAAAACGTTTCGTACCTTCTAAATTCATCTGTGCGTGTTATATGTCCCACCAATCGCTTTTTGTTTTTCGTTTAAGCAGGGTGACACGTGGTCGCTCACATTGAGGGAGGATCGTAGGCTGAGGGTGTTTGAGAATATGGTGCTGAGGAGAATATTTGGGTCTAAGAGGGACGAGGTAACAGCGGAATGGAGAAACTACATAATGAGGAGCTTAATGATATGTACTCCTCACCCAATATTTGTCGGATGATCAAAGCGAGAAGAATGAGATGGGTGGAGCATGTACCACTTATGGGGGAGAGGAGAGATGTATACAGCGTTTTGGTGGGGAAAACTTAGGGAAAGAGACCATTTGGAAGAAAAGACTTAGATGGGAGAATAATATTAGGAAGGATCTTTAGGAAGTCGGATGTGACGACAGGGACTGGATTGATCTGGCTTAAGATAGGGACAGGTGACCGGCTTTTGTAAACACAGTAATGAACGTTCGGGTTCCATAAAATGCGGGGAATTTCTTGACTAGCTGAGAACCGGTTAGCTTATCGAGAAGGATTCTGACCATTGGGTTAAGAAAGTATTATACATCGGTGACGAACAAAGATATGGAAGCGTTTGTTATAAAATTTTTGCCATCCTGCCATTATTTCCTGTGCTGCAGGTACACACATTCCCCTCAACAGTTTTTCCTTTAATCGCTTCCAATATACGTTCTTCCCTTAGGTAAGGACATAAAGTCTTACGTACAGACATGTTTATCGTGTTTCTGCTTACGTGTTTTGATGATTGATTATGAACTTAACCTTTTAAAGCCTACTGGTTTGGTAATGCGCCACCAGTTTAACATTCAACAACTGTACATTCTGCCTACACTGTATTTATGTGTTTTGTATTTATCTGAGAACAAACAGCGACTTGTGCCACTTACAGCATAAACCGATTGGTTTTTGTAACCGAGATGAAAGTGTTTACAGCGCGGTACGGACTGGGTCTTTAAATAAAGCAGTTTGTCATTCGTCTTTAAAGGGTTAAAGGTATCTTGTATCTTGTAGAAGGTCTTTAATTTCATCTCGAATGCTGGGTCTGTTGTTATTTTTTTACTACTTGGAAATCATCTTTTAATTTTCATTTACCTTCATATATCTTGTAGAAAGCAGGTTCATTTCCATGCTGGTATAATACACTAAACTGAGCGCGGGAATGCAGTGAAGTCCTTGTATTAATAAACACCCAACAGCAGTAATACGTGTATTTCTCGATAGGTACGGGAGCAGTGACAAGAACCAAGACGAAAAGTAAATGCACTCCGACAGACATCGGAACGCACGTCATGTAATTACATTTCATTCTGAGACCTGCAGATGGCAGCTGTAACTAGCTTTGTGTCTGTTAATGCAAGAGTGGTTCACGTTCATTGTCGGACGTTAGCATCATTATAATCACACGAAGAACCTATGTAGCTCAGTAGTTATACCGACGAGGCTACTGATGGGGAACCTGGAGACAGTCTCCGACAGATATAGACAATTTTTCTTCTGCACTGCGTCGAGACCGTCTGTGGAGGCCACCAAACATCCCATCCAGTAAATACCGAAGTTCCTTTCCCTAGAGAAAAATCCAAATCAGCTCCGTATGTTTATTCAACATAATAATCAATGCGATTGCACCTGTAAAAATGGTAAAGGTAAAGGTAAAGCAGTCCCATTACAGGCCTGGACAGGCCCAGAGGGTTCTTAGGAAGTTAAGGTTCCCAGATTTCGAGACAACGGCACAGGATGGTGGTAGGTTGTCAGCTTTACGCACCAGCCGCCTTTACCCCCAGGAAATACTCCTGGTACTCATTTCTGTTAGAGGCTGATTCGACCCCAGGGCCATAGTGCGATCGGAAGGATTTTATGTCAACAAAAAATCCACTGACATCAGCTGAGATCGAACCAGCGACCTTCCGATTTGTAGGACAGCACCTTAACCACTGTGCTACCGCAGTCTCCCCATTGCACCTGTAATGAGATTTATTGCATGAAGTTTAATTAGGCACTGATACATTTCATATGTTGATATTATGGACAGAAAATGTTAAATATCTTTGCAAAATAGTAAACACGCTTTTAGCTCACTGCAAAGCATAATTTAATTTCAATGCCTGTATGGAACTGGGACTAAAGAGAGAGAGAGAGCGTGAAAACTTTTGAGTACTCGAAGATTACAGTGAAAGTAATGGGTTATATTCACTGTGGCACTTAGTGGTAAAACACTCGAAGTAATGCCAGAAGAGACTGTTAGAAACAGGACGCCTGTAGAAACAACCAGTATTGTGAGGTTTTGTGATTCAGTGTGAAATAATTTCAGTATTCTTTTTTTTTTTTCGCGGGTTATAATCTTAGCGCTTATAATGCTCTTCGGCTCCTTAGTCCTCTTAACTCTACACATAAAAGTCCACGGCATTCTCGACTGTCTCTTGTCACCCATCCTACCTACACGGGCTCCTCTTTATCTGCGTGTAGACAGTCAGTATTTCACGTAGACAGTTCAACATAATGTGCTTCCTTCTTTTTCTAACCATATCTTAGAAGTCCTCATTTCTGTCTTCCATTCTTTCTCTGTTTCTGCCCAGATGTGTATGTATATATGTATGTGTAACGATACTGTATCATATTGCAGCACACCTTTCGTGTCATTTAAGGGTATATCTTACGTTATCCAAGGTTCTACCGATGGTTCAAACGTTCCTAAAAATTGATGCCTTTTATTTAACAAAGCATTATTTTAATCTGGCCTTTATTTCAATTGAATAATTTTCGTTTAAATTTATTGTCTAGAGCAGTGAAATGCGTGATTTGGTCTGTAAGTTGTCAGAAGTATATTTTGAAAGGGATTGTCATGGTTACGTGAACCATTTTAGTGCCCTTTTCGTGCCATATTCTCTCTGCATGTTCTTCCATTTGTTGCAGTAATGTCATAAATCTAAAGAGCATACGATTTACGTTATAGGCCTGCACGTATGTCTGACGCCTTAACTTTCGATCTTAAATTGCAATTCGTAGAACGTCGGAAAAAAATACAGGGTTACAGATATCTGTTTGTATGTGAATATTCCTCAACATCTTAATGTTTTACATGTGACAATCAGTTCTACAAGAAATTATTATGCACTAATGTGCCAAGTGTGACTTGTTACACCTCTTAACAGCACTGTTACTAACTGCTCTATGAATGAAGTAACACACAGAAGTAAACTAAGAGGTTTAGCAGAGTGTCTACGAAAAGCGGAGGTACCCAGCTGGAAAGCGACAGCCAGACTAAAGATATTTGTGATTCTTCGTAGTTGACGAACTATCGAAACGTCGGGAAACACCCAGCGAAACACCACCACACTCAGAAATGGAATCCTCACAAAATCTCTTGCCCCTGCCGGAAATTGAAGACATATTCCTCGGTTCTGCATCTCATAGCCTAGTTACTTTACCGGCTACGCCATCCCGGCTCCCTCCACGCACAGATTGGGGATTGTGGCAAGTGAACTACGTGCACAAATCTAATAGTTTGATTCAATTCTTGTTTATTATCGTGCTGAGTTCACAACCAAACGGCCCATAACAGACAGCAGAACATACTGTCACAATAAAAAGAACAATACACAGAGAACAAACGATGCAAACAAAACCAACAAATGAATACCTATTCTTTAATGCAAACTTTTGTCGTTTACTGATTGTTGTATTCTTTTTTTTTTGGGGGGGGGGTATTCTTCCGGTTTCTGAATTTTGTGTGCCGATGTTTCGGAACACTGTCAGTTTCATCTTCGTGGCTGGTCGCAGGGGAATCACCAAAAAGAAAGAAAGAAAAAAAGAATGCTTCATTACTTGATCAGGATACCTTGTGGTATTAAATAATAATAATACTAGTAACTGAAGAATAAGAAACCAACTAGATACCACTTATTATTTTATTGTGCTTCTTATAGGCTCAACATGTTTCAGGCATTACTATTCCCATCATCAGCAGCTCGCGACTATGATGTTGATTATCACATTGGTCGTTTCATTCTTGGTTTGCTGTAGGTTGGAGGTTAGGTGCAGGTAGGCTGGAGTAGTGTTCGGTTTGCAGGCTAAAGCAAAGCCTATAAGAAACTCAATAAAATAATAAGTAGCATCTAGTTGGTCTTTTATTCTTCAGTTATCACAAAGAGGCACGGCTCAATAAACATCAAATAATACTAGTAGTTTGTGATTTTTATTACATTGTGAAACCGGCACATATTTCCACGGATGTGCCTTCTAACGCCAGGTTTTCTGCAGTTCATGTCCCTTGACATACACACATAGCTATATATATAGATATATATATATATATGCAGTGTCTGCAGTTACACGTCTTAATGCGTACCACGTGACTGATGTAATGATGTTTATTTCGTACCGAATGCAATAGTTTACAAACATGAGTATCTTTCAGTAGGTAATGACATTTGCCGTACCTAGTTGTGATGTTTATGTCAGCATGAGCGTCTGGTCTTGATTTTTTCCACGCCTGTTTTATTTATACCGTCAACATTGTTGTCCTGAATTGGTCAGTGGGATTGCCTTCACACCAAATGGAATGCATCTTTTACGCCACGATTCGTTCTTTCGAAGGGTGACATGTTCGTAAACGTAAATGTACGTTTTGCGCCGCCATTGCTGTGCCTATGTGTTTTAGTGGAATTTTCTGCACATAAGATGTAACTTGTATAGGCCTATTGCTGTGACTTTCTCTTCTGGATTTACCTATTCTTATATCCTCCATACTAAAGTATGTGCCACCATTGCTCTGCCTTTTTGTAAGAGACAGTGGGATTTCTTCCACTATGTAGATTGGGTATACTGATACTGATACGACTCACCTTTTTTAATATCACATACTTACTTACTTACTCCACGGTGCAGAGTCCTTCTTGAGAAGCTAACTGGTATGCAGCTAGTCAAGAAATTCCCCGCATTTCACGGAACCCGAAGGTTCATTACCGCACTCACAAGCGACCGCCAACCGTCCCTATCCTGGGCCAGCCCAATCCAGTCCATATACCCACTTCCCACCTCCTGGAGATCCATCCTAATATTATCCACCCATCTACACCTAGGTCTCCCCAGTGGTCTCCTTCACTCCGGTTTCCCCACCAAGACCCTATACTCCCCCCTTTCCTCACCCATACGCGCCACATGCCCAGCCCATCTCATCTCGTTTTTATCACCCGCATAATATTGGGTGAGGAGTACAAATCATTTAGCTCCTCGTTATGCAATCTCCTCCATTCCCCCGTTAGCTCTTCGCTCCTAGGTCCAAATATTCTCATCAACACCATGTTCTCAAACACCCTCAGCTTTCTTTCCTCCCGCAATGTCAACGACTAAGTTTCACACCCATACAAAACAACAGGCAAAACTGTTAAGTTCTCAGGTCTGGGAAGAGATATTTTATTTGTGACAACCTACTGCATTTAAGCAGGATAAACTATGTATTGCGTTCCTATTGTCAATACACCCTGTATTTGATGCAGCGTTTATGAATAAACAAGGGGCCGTTTTCAAAAGTAACCTATTCGAAACTACACAACCACATTTTAATATAGGGCGTCGTACAATATTTGACAGGCTTGACTCGTTGGTTTAAACATGCGTTATCTGCAGGGAAGCAGCGACACTCGCCGAGGTAAGATGGAAGTGTGCTTCGTCATAGGATAATAAGTGATTGATTCACCGTCGTCTAAAACTTGAAGAAACCTCTCGAAAATTTGCGATTACCCATGTCGCAGTTCCTTAATTCTTGAATTATCATAACACTGAAAGTATAAAAATGTAGATCTGAATCTAAGATTCGCGGAATGGACATGTCCAGTTGCCTGCAAGATCTCCTGGTTGTTCCCCCTGTGTGTGCTGCCTCTGGGGATCTCTTAAGGACAATATATATGTCAATAATCCTAGGGATTTTACCGAATGGAAGCAGAATATTAAAGAATAAATTTCAGCAATACTGTTAGAGGTTACACAGCGCATAAGGAATTTACATTCCACAGCACAGTAGTGTGTACAAGGAATGGGGGTCGTCATAATGACCTAATTTATGAAGATAAACAGTGTGAATAACATGCTTTAAAAGTGTCTCCATTTGGTTATCAAAGGTAAAATTATTGCTTCGTATGTATTAGTTTCATTTCAAGACCACCACGTTTCTCTGCCACATTCTGTATTATAATTGGTCTTGGGAGAGAGAGATCTCCAGGAATTGGGATGTGGGTGTATGGACTGGATAGGGTTGGCGCAGGATAGATACAGGTGGCGGACGCTTGTAAGTGAGGTAATGAACCTTCGGGTTCCGTGATATGCGGGGAATTTCTTGACTAGCTGCAAACCACTTAGCTTCTCAAGAAGGACTCTGCACCATGGAGTAAGTAAGCAAGGGGAGAGATTCGAAGACTGAAAAAATGTTGAACTGCTCTAACATATGACGTACTGACAGGTTTCGTGACCACAGTGATGAATCGTCGAATTTGATTTACTCGATTAGCTGAGAAATAGCACCCTGACTTTGGTAGTTGTGAAGCACGTACAGTTTACGGAGTATTGTAAAATAATCTGATAAAAGATATATAAGAAAATATTCGAAGTTTGAGGCAACGGACACCAGCGAACAAGAGAACTACCTTTCAGTAGGCGCACTTGTTATATATGTCGCTTTTCCGTAAGAATAAATTCGGCTTTTAGCGGCACTTTCGCACGTTCCTTCTTCCACCGGTATCTTGGGTCGGGTCACTATTACTCGGAGTACATTTGCTTCCAGAAACTTTACGGTTATTCGACACCTACCGCTGTTTATGATAGAACCCCGTTTGATAGCACACCCTTCCCGAAGTGTTGGACGTCGCATGTTACATCCTCCCTGACGTACTCCATTTGATGCTACTTGGAAAATTAACACAAAATACCAATTCGAAGTGCAGTGTAGTAGGTATTTGCATGGAATATTACGATTCGCAGTCTTACAAGTGTTTTTAATCCGTTTCTCTACCATACAACACAAAGTTGAATATTCGACGAATATATGCTTGAATAAATAAATGTTACAAGATTTCAGTTGACGCAATCGTACTTATTAAGTAATGACGATATGAATAATTAGCTACACGCTTCGTCTCTTTTCTGAGGTATTTTCAGGCTGCTTTAAATTGTATTTAGCAAAATGCACTAACTTCAGTTCTGTCGAAACTTAGGATGTGTGATAAGGTAAAGGTAAAGCAGTCCAGTTACAGACCCAGAGTGGCCCAGAGGGGCCCAGAGGGTTCCGGGAAGTTAAGGTTCCCAGATTTCGTGACTACGGCACAGGATGGTGGTAGGTTGCCAGCCTTACGCACCGGCCGCCTTTACCCCCAGGAAATAATCCTGGTACTCATTTCTGTTAGAGGCTGATTCGACATCAGGGTCATAGTGCGATCAGAAGAATTTTATGTGAATGAAAAATCCACTGACACCGGCTGGGATCGAACCAGCGACCTTCCGATTTGTAGCACAGCACCTTAACCACTGTGCTACCGCGGTCCCCTAAGATGTACGATACCATGTTTTATCACAGTAACTGTTTTATGGAGTACAGTTAAGATGTTTCAAGAGACTTTTCTGTGGCTATTTGAAACATTTATATTAATATATATATATATATATATATATATATATAAACTCCCAAAAGAGCACCTGGTTAAAATATTATATTTGGTAGCTACAGTTGACTACGTTTCGTAGATATGCGTGTTTCTATTACTAATAATGCTTGAATATACATACATGTATACCTGGCAGCTTCAAATTTTTCAGGGAATCACTTGATTTCTGAGAGATACAAATCAATGCAATCATTTAGGCCACATTTCTTCAAATTAGTCCCCTTTGCAACTGCGCACTTCTGTCAGCACTGTAGAGGTATTGAATACATTCATGGAAGCCTTCTTGTGAAAGCCTTTTCAGCTCGTCCGTCGCATTATTAATTATGTCAGTAGCATCACACAAACTCCGCCCCTTCATTGCTGATTTTAGTCGAGGGGACAAGTAAAAAGTAGTTGGATCCAGGTCAGGAGAGTATGGGGGATGATCCAGTGTTGTCACATTGTTCTTTTTTAAGAAATCCTTGACCAAAACCGATCGGTGTGCTGGAGCATTGTCGTGAAGGGGAAACCAGCTGTTGGTTTTCTATTTTTTCGGTCCGATTCCTTCTGACCGCATCCCTACGGCGACAAAAGACGTCAATGTAGATTTCTTTATTCACAGTAGCAATTCCTGTAAATTATACCAGCGAATTACTGGAGCTTTTTAAAGCTACTATGTATACACAAAGAGTGTAACTGACTACTTTTTATAGACTTTAGGGGTTGAAGAAGGGTCAAGGGGGGAAATGTGAGACAGGGAATATGTACTGAGAAACGGCTCCTGCATATATAAATCTGCATCGGCACTTTTCCTTTGGGATCGTCTCTAATTCTCATTTATGAGACCACTGCGGAAGGGGAATTTGACCTGGTATCTGGAGTTCTGGCACAGTCTGAAAATATTCAGAAGAGGCCAGAAATCTCTGAGACGTGCGCCAGAAAAAGATTCGTAGCTGCATGCCTGCCATGAAGTCAGTGGCCGCCACTTCGAATTAATTGGGAATAATACCATTAAAAACAGCGCACATAAAGTACAGCCAACAAACGTTTGTGAAAACGAAATGAAAAATTTTAAATAGCGGCCAACTCAGAAGTGAGCTCCTCCCAGCCGCTCTATTGACAACGATTTCATTATGAAGAATACGATTGCGATTGTATATTCCCTGTCTGAAATTGCCAACCTCTTGATCCCTTACAAAACCTGAAAATTTGTGAAAGTTATTCAGTTACACCCAATATATAAATATAAATAAATATATATATATATATGTGTGTGTGTGTGTGTGTGTGTGGAGGGAGGGGTGCATAATAGGTGAACTGGAGATATTCTGAACTGAATAGTGGCAAGCATTCTCCGAAATTTTTTCTTAGCTGTTATTATTATTATTATTATTATTATTATTATTATTACCATCATCATCGTCATCGTCATCACCCTACAACTTGTTGCTTTACGTGATGTTCAAAGTTCAGATGATAAACTCATAGTACCAAAAAAATCGTATCCATTCAAGCATAACTGCAAACCATCTACTGAATTTTAAGTTCTTGATGTTTTACGGTTTCTTTAACCGACGTAACTGATCCTCCGTTTCTTTTGCAGGTAAGACCCATATTTACTTTGGAAGAAATCAAGGAGTAAGTGGGTAAGTAATGAAACTTGCGGTCTGAGTGCTGTACAGGCGATAGAGTGGCCCTGTAGCAGCCGCTTCAGTGAAAAACTGTTCGTGCTGTGTGATTATGTATTCCGTTTAAAGTGCCGAGATATGTTTTGAAGATTAGGCGTAAGCTCATTGGAAGTAATGGCTTGGTAGCTATCCAAGAGGTTAGCTAATAGTCTTGTTTTTATATAACAGCTCTTAAATCACACGCTTAAGTTACGAGCAAATTATACAGACATTTTAACGGCGGACTAGGCAGGGAATGGAAGTAACGTCGTGGCCTATTTGAAATAGTTTATTAGTATTTATCTGGGAGGTATAATAAAATCACAACATTCATAATGCAGTTATAGTTAAGGAAGCCAGGTGATATACACGCATGAACGTAACACTAAGGCGCCTTCTACTAGGTGGAAAAGCATTGATTATTTCGTGTACTGAGTATGTGTCTGTAGTCTTAGTTATCCAGCATGCAATGCGCGTGCGCTGTAATATATCGTCATCTGTAGCCTGTCTGGCTGTACCATTTTGTTCCACATTATACCGTAAACACAAAAATTTTTCGGAATAGTTGCTAAACACAAAATATGTGTATTGATTTTTTCTACAACTTTTGTCTGCATCGTTTCTCATTCTAAGAAGAATGCAGCGAGACATTATCACAAACAAACATAAGTATTCATGTGAAGTACTCGTTATTTTTGTCCGATTTTAATCAAACTTCAAATAACTCGACGAATTTTCGAAAAGTACTCAAGCATCAAATTTCACAAAAATCCTTCCAGTGGGAGCTGAGTTGTTCTATGCGTACGGACGGACAGACATTGCGAAGTTAATTATCGCTTTTCGCAGTTTTGCGAACGCGCTTTTTGAACTTTACCTAGAATATGTGTAAGAACATCAGCACAAATCGGGTATATTTCATAGTGTTTACAAGATATATCCCTACCAGTGATCTTGTACGAACCTGCAACACACTATTTTGATTTTATTTATTTATTTCATTGAGTATTTAGGGCCAGTATCCTGCATAAGAAGCCTCATCGATCGACTTCGCTTTCCCCATTCCACTTTGCTATAGGCTATTATCTTCCAGTCATCTTACTGTGTTGCTGTCTCTAATGTGGGTAGTAACATTTCCGTGATAGCTTCCGGTAGTGCCATTATTTTTGGGCTGGCTAACATAGGCCACACGAGGTTGGAGGAAAATTAATCACTCAGCACAGTGTAGCAAGCTTCGACCGTTTTCTTCTCCAAAATCCGCGAGAATTCTTTCTGTGGCCTCAGTGTGGAAGGTAGTGAAGAGTAGGGCATTTAACTTTCATAGAGGCGATAAGACTTCATATCCAATTTGGGGGAGATATTTCTTGAAATTGGATGGTAAGATGGTGTATACCAAACAGTATTTTTGTTGAAATGATTACGAAGAAGTGGATGGAAGTTGCTCAGTATCATGTCCTTTCACGGGTTATGTTATCAACCATGGTGACTTTTTGGTTTCTGCTGCCAGCTAATGTGATAAATGGAAAAGCTAGCAAGGAAACTGTGAGTATAGATTTCTTCAACAAGAACTTGGGGCATCGCTAGACCTCATTATACAGTTGTCGAGCACACTTGAATGTACGTAACTACACGAATCAGTTACAGGATCGTTATGGCCACTTCTTAGCCCGCTCTTGAAAGCCGGTCTTTATGACTGTTACAGGTCAACCGCACGCAATCCCTCTAGATCGTATTTCGTTGATCCACTTGCATCCCGCTCAAGAGAGCGAGGGGGTTCTACAAGTACTGCATTTCCTGTGAGGAACAGGGGCGTGAAATTGAGGTCGAATCTCGAAATAGAAAAGAAAAGGGAATTAAAGGAAGGAAAAGGGAGAGAAAGAGAAAATAAACTGGTTAGGCAGAAACTTCTGAAGTTAAAGGAAGTATAATACAGACCTTAATTAATGAGCATGAAACATGAGCATAAAGGATTCCAATCGTATTAAAAAAAATACTGATTTTTTTTTTGTACTTTTGAACTGTCATCTATTATCCCAATTATCAATCTATATTATCTCGTTATTTTTCTGCACGGTTTGAGAACAAACATAAGAATTATGTGGCTCGTACTTATTACATAAATACACTGTGTGCGGAATATTCCAGTCTTACGGCTGGTGGCGAGTAAAATTATCTTTGATTTTCAACAGTAAAAATACTGATGTTTATTGGACATTGCATCATTATGATAACTGAAGAATAAAAAACCAACTAGATGCCACTTATTATTTTATTGTACTTCTTATAGTTTCAACATGTTTCGGGCATTATTATGCCCATCATCAGGAGCTCGCGACTAAGATGTTGATTACCAAATTGGTCGTTTCGTTCTTGGTTTGCTGTTTGTTGCAGGTTAGATGCAGTTAGGCTGGAGTAGTGTCCGGGCTGCTAGCTATAACCAGCAGCCCGGACACTTCAACTCTTAACTTTTAAGTGCCCTAAATGAAGCCTTCTCAGCCGATGCTTTAAAATATCTGCAGCTGAAAACAGCGCCATGAAATAACGGAAGAATGAATACAGGGGTGCTGATAAGTCCTTAGCCTGACCAGGAAGGAAACAAGCTAATGTTTCTGTCCGAACGGCTTGAATTTCCTTCGACGATTTGACTTGCCTTGCAAAAAAAAAAAAAAATGACAGCTCACGTCTCGATGTTGCTGAAATCACTCGCGTCCTTGACATGCTTCCGAGCTTGTTTCCTTCCTGGTCGGGCTAAGGACTTACCAGCACCCCGATATGTACCTTAAACAGATTTAATGAATGTTGGGGTTTTGGACGTCTGCTGCGAACATAAAATTCGCGTTAGGTAGGAATATTATTTGCAATGGGACAATCGTGACTCATTTTAAGGCACTTTCCAGCCGATCGACTGAAGAAGATCTTGAAATATGTCAGCCAGAATAGCCGGTGATCGAGCCGATATTCGAAAAATAAATACAACCCCGAGCATTGCTGCTGCCCTAACCTACTATGCCAAATGAATTAGATTGAACGGTTTCACTTAAAGGCAAACAGACACAGGAGCTTATGTGGGAAGCGCGTGTAGTCATGCAGTTTAGTGTTTCTGCCTGACCACAGTCTGATGATCGAACCTAAGTCAGTGTCCATCGTCTGTTACTGGAAGCTGAGGACCCTTGAGTGCGAACGACAGCGTGTGTAACAGGAACTAGGGATGACCAAATCGTTTCACTGGAATGTAGCTACTTAGTTTACGTCTCTCAGAAGGCAACATAACAGCGACCACCGTAATTACTTAAAACTTAATTGTTTACCCAACTAAAATTCAATTGTTTTGAATTAAGGAGGTTGTTGGTACGAAGAAGTAACTAGTTTATTGGAATACCTTACATTCTTTCTACACTTTAAGCCTCATTACAGTCGAAAGTGTTCTAACTCTTGTAACTTGCATCATCTTCATTTTACTCCAGGTTGCAGTAGTGTCTAAAATGTTCTGCAGTCCACACTATTGCATTGTTAGTGCTGTTGGCCTATTTTTCTTACATACCTTTCAATTATTTACTAATATCATGCTCTTATCTTATGTTTATGGGACCGTGCATCATCTTTATAGTTGAGTAAAGAGAAAACCAACTTGATGCCACTTATTTTATTATTTATTCAATACTCATTCAATGCTCAACATGTTTCGGCCGTT
>Ga0123355_10010690_pt1 | contig 14097 bp, 16 predicted proteins | sample TergutEmb28metaG_3_FD_89872 | JGI IMG/M metagenome (GOLD analysis project Ga0123355, IMG submission 89872) | Embiratermes neotenicus P1 segment gut microbial communities from Petit-Saut dam, French Guiana - Emb289 P1 | ecosystem: Host-associated > Arthropoda: Insects > Digestive system > Gut ... | reverse complement strand
AGTTTGCTTACCTTGGATGTTAAATTCCTCCATCACCTTCAAAGTACTCCCCTTTTGCACGAATACAGCGGTCCCAGCGTTTCTGCCATGCTTGGAAGCATCCCTGGAAGTCCCTTTTTGGAAATGTGTCAAGTACCCGCTGCGATTCCTCTTGAATCTCTTCAATGGTGTCGAATCTTCGACCATTCATCCGAAGCTTTAGCTTGGGGAAGAGGAAAAAGTCACAGGGGGCCAGATCGGGTGAGTATGGGGGATGGGGGATCACTGTCATGTTGTTCTTGGTCAAAAACTGCGAAACTTTAAAGGACCTGTGAGCCGGGCATTGTAGTGGTGGATAATGAGGTTCTGGTTTTGCCATTTCTGTGGCCTCTTGCGCCGCATATTTTCACGTAACTTTCTTAGAACATCACAGTAGAAGTCTGCATTGACCGTCATTGCAGATGGGACAAATTCCCGGTGTACGATTCCCTCTTGGTCAAAGAAACAAATGAGCATCGTCTTCAATTTGCTTTTTTGCATACGTGCTTTTTGGGTCTTGGCGACCCAGGACTCTTCCATTGCGAAGACTGCAGTTTTGTCTCTGGATCGTAAGTATAAACGATGCTTTCATCGCCTGTGATGACGTTCAAGAGGAGTGTGGAATCGTTTATCACAGTTTCCTTCCGTTCCTGACAGATCGTTACTCGACTGTATTTCTGATCGTGGGTCAACACTCTCGGCACAAACTTCGCTGCAATCCGATGCATGTTCAGCTGTTCTGTGAGAATTCGCTGACAAGATCCATAACCAATTCCAACCTCTACACAGAGATCGTGTATGGTACGATGACGATCCCGGTTGACAGCCGCCCGTACCTGTTCCACTTTTGAGGGGTTTGTTGCCGTGCTTGGCCGACCTGATCGATCATCATTAGCAGTCGAAGTACTGCCATTCTTGAAACGTCCAAACCACTCAAAAGTTCGGCTACGGCTCATCCACGGATCACCAAAAGCCTGTTTCAACATTTCAAAAGTTTCACTTCCCGTTTTACCCAATCTCACACAGAACTTGATGCACTCCCTTTTTTCGTCAACGTCCGCCATACCGCCGATATCAGAAAATCGCAGACGCCTGATGCAATACACACATAAAGACACGTGCAACAATCAAACGCTTCCACATCCAACCACGCCATTCGGCACACTCACTCACAAGACGCCCCCGCAACACACCCTAGCGGGAAACTCGTGAATTACAAGCGACTTGCGTGTTATGAGCATTTTCCTGGAACTTTTGGATACACCTTCGTACGTACTGAATTTTATAAAAATCGGATCAAACGTTTATAAAGTACTGGCGAAAATTCTTTGTCTCTCCCAAGTAAAGTATGGAATTCAGTGTACAAGTTTTCACGAAACACAAAAATGCAGGACGACATCAAGTGGAGACCAAGTATACCCAATTTTATTCAAATCCACCAAGAATTTATGGAAGTTGCGAGTAGAAATTCATGAACGTCTTTCGTAAAGTATGACTGTCACTTCGCCAATTTTCACGAATATCGCGGATTCTCAAACACCTATTTGCAAAGAACTTCCATACTTAATTTTATGAAAATTTGACAAATGGTTTAGTCGCAAGTACTAGGTCATGGATATACGGACGTCGTGTTCTCCACTCAGGGCGCTGCTTTCTCATATCGTAAATAATGACTCAGATGCTTACAATAAGTGTAACTAATTTCTTGAAACAGGGTCCGTAATTAGGTGCTAATTGCCGTTCAGCTAACCAAGAAATTATTCACAGTTTATGGAAACTGGAGTTTGTTGCCGTGTCTATAAATGCCTGTCTCAGCCTGATGAAATCAATCCACACCCTCACACCTTAATCCGTTAAAATTTATTTTAATATTACCCTCCCTTTACACGTGAGTTTTCGATTGACATTTTGTATGGATTTTTTGTATCTTTGATCAATGATAGCACTCCATGAAGTCTCATCTTCTTGGTTTGAGATCTCAGAGTTGCTAGTGAGCAAAAATTATGAACCTCCTTTCAATGCACTCTTTTTAGCCTGCTGTAACGTCATCTTGGGATCAGATATCCTCCTTAGGTCCGTTCTGAAGCAACCCTTTAATGTGAGGGAAGAAATTCACATCCACAAATACGAGATAAATTACAGTTTTGTATATTTTAATACTTCGCGAGTATATGAGAGTACAAATAACATTTTCATGAAGGTTGAGTTTCTTCAAAGGACTGAATAAAGGGTGAGAATTTGAAACAAACAAACAACAAACAACATTATATACTTGAAGTTTCATTACAAATATATTTTATTGCCGTACTTTAGATATTTCTAAACAAAATACAATTTACACAAAAGATACAAAAGTATATATTTTCTTTTTAAGGGTAATAAATCGCATTTCCTACTTTCTGTATAATATCTACTATTGGAATGGTACAAGACATAAAGCAAAGGTAAAGCAGTCCCGTTACAGGCCTGGAGTGGCCCAGAGGGTTCCAGGAAGTTAAGGTTCCCAGATTTCGTAACAACGGCACAGGATGGTGGTAAGGTTGTCAGCCTGATGCACCGGCCGCCTTTACCCCCAGGAAATGCTCCTGGTGCTCATTTCTGTTAGAGGCTGAGTCGACCCCAGGGCCATAGTGCGATCGGAAGGATTATTTCAATGAAAAATTCCAATGACACCAACTGGGATCGAACCAGCGACCTTCCGATTTGTAGCACATCACCTTAACCACTGTGCTACCGCGGTCCCCGGCACAAGACATATTACTTGGAAAATAATACAGAACAAGATGAAATGTGCAGCCTTGGTAAAGTTTTGCATCCTAGGAGAGCAGGATGGGAGGTACAAATGTGGTATCAGCATAACTGTTGTTGAACTGACACTGTTACAGAGCTAGGTGTCACTTTGACACTTGCTCTCTACGAACCGAGACACAGTGTTTTCAGAAAAAGACGACAGTTCACATGAAATTACATACCGACATAACGGACACAAATCATATTACGGCTTGATGTACATATTAATTTAAAAAAATAAACAGTACAATTTTTTTTAGGTTATTCAGGGTTGTGCACAGCCATAACCAGAGAACCTTGTTTGCACTTCGTACCATCAGATCAAACTGACAGTCGTCTATGACGCTAATTTGGTACGAATATATTGAAAACTTCGGATGTTGATATGCATACATACATACATACACATATATTGCAGTTTTAGCTTTAATATATGTATCCGTATTCAAAATAAGACTCTCTTACACAGTCATGTCTTGCGCCTCACACTGCACTTTAAAAATTTTAGAAACCCCCCTTGGCTGTAACCGCTTTCAGTCCTTTTTTTTTTTTTTTGGTAGAATTCATTCCGTTGTGCTACGTGTACATCGTATTAACCATGAACAAATGCACAAGTCCATCAATTTGTAATAACGGTTTTCAGGCCCTCACGATTCGTTTGACGACAGTCCGGTTTTGACACTGTGTAGATTTCTGGGTCGACAGGACGTTTCGGAGAAATGTGCTGAGTCCATCTTCAGGGTGACGGAAGTACGTGCATGTAGATGCTGAATTATACCTGCAGGCAATTCCGTCACGTAAAGAAGGTAGTAGTGCGTCACTCCGAAACCTCCGTGTCCAAATCTAGAAAACATCTTATTCTTCATATATTTTGACATGACCGAAAGGAAAAATGTAATACTTAATGGATATTTATGAGGCTGTAAAATGCAATGAGTATTTATAGACTGTAGAGCAATAAAGAGACAATGCAAACAATCATTACCTCCTTATAACAAAACCAACTAGATGAACTAATTCCTCAAATTCATTTTTCGAATAATACTCTACATGTTTCGGACAGTTTCTCTGTCCATCATCAGGAGTTTTTCACTGTGCACACTGCAATGGTATATGTCATACAGGTTTGCTGACAGCTTTAGCTGTCAGAAAACCTGTAGAGTATTATTCCAAAAATGAATTTGAGAAATTAGTGCATCTAGTTGGTTTTGTTATAAGAATTTATCACGATGACACGGTCACCTGAACGTCAAAAATCATTACCTCCTACTGCACAGCTAGGTAATAAAATATTTATAGCTGTGTGAATGCAACATTGATATAATACAGTGCATTCAGAGCAGTAAGTAGAGAGCACTGCTGTGTTGGAAATAATTAGAATCTGTCACGTGACAGTGCTTGTCTTAAGGGATGCAGCTATGTGTGTAGTGTAACAATAAATTGATTTCACCAGAAAGGGGAGAAAAATTCCAATTTAATTAACAGCGCGGCATGATCAGTGTGCTTAATTGTAGTAACATAATACTGACAAATATCATAATATCAAGTATTTGGGCTTTACGAGTAAAAATAATAAACTAGCTGGATTTTTTAAAATAAACTGACGTTATTCCTAAGAAAAACTTTTTAAATTGGCATGGAAGTTGAAGAGTTTTAAACTAAGATTTGTCTCTCATATAATTGTATGTATTGTTATCAGTTAAGTAACATGTTGCAGTAATACTTAGTCCTGCAGAGTTTGAAGACAATGTCGTATACTACACTGGTAACCGAAAATACACGTCATTTAACGTATTAACACGTAGACGTCCGGCGTTGTTTGGCATTATCTGCTTTTCCAGCTGTTAAGAATAAACTGATTAAAAAGGAAGTGAAATTTTTTTTAACTTAGTGAATAACAGATGAATTATACAGGATATTTGTGATAGATCTGATGCATTTGTTTTGGGATTTTAACCTTTCAAATCTCAGAAGTTACTAATGTACTAGTTTCGACTTTACAAAATTCTAAATTTCACCCATACAGTGTATGTCTGTGTTTTGTATGGATAACAACGAAACGCCATTATTTTCCTGTACAGTATTAACTTATTTTTACAGAAAGAACGAGTGTGTTCACTGTGCGGTACGAACTAAATCTTTAAAGGTAATTCAAGTTAATCTTATTCTTCAAATGGGCGCCCCATGACGCTGGCCTGTCAAGTCGGAGGCCCGTTTTCGGTCCTGGCCCAGTCAGTGTGAGGTTGAAGCAGAGAGTGGCAATGGGAAAGGCGTCTCTCCGAACACTTCGGTTTTTTCCTGTCATTACCACTCAACCCACGTTCCACAATGATCATCAGTTTAACACTGCTCTTATCTTACAGACAAGCAGCAGAAGCCTGGAAACCTTGAAACAAAGCACTGTTTTTCCAGATACAGGGGACAATTGGAAAGAAAAGTAATTTCATTTCGATTTAGTCTTTAAAGGTGCCAATTGTTTTAAATTCGTATTTTAAGTAAGTTCCAGTAGTGTGCCATTTTGTGTGCATTGTCCGTCAGTAATGTTTTCTTCATGCTTTTTTCTAGTCATTTTTGGTTACCAAAGTCTGTGAAGAATATCCAAAATAAAAGCAGAGTAATGAACCACTCTCAGAAACCTTTGTTCTTGCAGGTATATACAGGTATTAACATCCTTAACGCATTTCAGAAATCTCACCTGCAACACACTAAGCGTTACACTACTTTTCCACATAACGTCACATGTACACGGTACAGAGAAGACTCAACTTGAGATCATATACAAGACTCTTCACGGAAGCGCCTCAGACATATCCGCCCTACCGGAAACGAATTCATTTATTCGTCATAAACGACATATGTATATTTTTTTTACCTTTTGCGAAGAAGGGTTCCTTGGGCGGCAGACTAAAAGATATTTTTGTAGACTCTTACCCTGAACACATTCTAGTACAGTGCCAGTTTATATAATGCTGAGTTTAATGCGTAAGCTTTTGAGGTACGGTATGCTGCTTCGCCGTTACTTTCACAGCGGGCACTGATATTTTGTTTTTCACTGCCACTAAACAACACGAAAGATTCTTCAGGTTCCTAAGACTTGAACAGCGTAACAGGAAAAGTATCTCGTGTGGTTCTTTAATAAACATAATTAACACGAACCTGAAATTATAGCGCACTGTTCTTCAAAGCTTGCTTTCCGTCTGTTCACGCTTGGTTTCTGGGAAGAATGTTGCAGATATTTCACAGAAGGATAAAAGTGACTACCCGTCACACTTCGTGATGGTAATACTGTTGCAATGTTGTTACTCAGTACGGCAAATAAGTACTGGGAAGGAATTGTCTTGAATGTGGGAACTTCTCCGATGTTCCTTTGCCAAGGAACATAAATACAGTGTTCATTACTTCTACAGCAACTACAATGTTTATTTTAAAAGTAATGGGAACTTAAATAATACAAAAACGTTTTGAAAACCGTGCAAATACGATTTTCCTTCTGGTGTTTACGTTCTGTTTGGGTTTGATATTTGTTCTCATTACTGATCTTGTGTAATCAAACTTGCTGAACACCGCTGGGATTTTCCAGTATAGAACCAACGCTACAAGTACTGTTTTTTTTATGGAATTTTGGTGGCGTACCCTGAGGGAATCCAGTGACATGTCCACTGCTTGGAGTCCCAGAAGCACCGTTACTCCTAGCGCCATAATCGTTCAAAACGTCGTTGTGTGACTTACTGTGACCAGTTCTTCCGCAGCCATTATTATCAGCACTACCCTTATCACCGAACCAAAGGCGAGTGAAACACTTACGGAAGTTTTCTGACAGAACCCCATAAAGTAGTGGGTTCACAACTGTGTTCAACAACGCAACAACTAAGGACCAGATGAAGTGGTGTGACCTGAGGAAGAAGTTAGTGTCTTCGTACGGCCGTCGACCGTCCACATAGATGAGGAACATGACGACAGTGATTGGAAGCCACATGAGAAGGACGACAACGACGTTAAGTAGTAACACCCTGACAACTCTGAGGTGCTTGTTAAGGCGGATTTCCTCGTGTTGCGACATGGAGCCGTTCCGTGACGGGGACACGTACTGCTGGCTCGTCGTCGAGATCTTCCTGGTCCACGGCATCACCAAACTGCCCACAAAACTCATCTCGCTGTCACGTCTCACGGTCGGCGTGTTTGCGACAGTGTCTCTGCTTGCAGGATTGACGACTACGCAAGGTACGGCCCAGCGGTTCCTTGTCGACAGGAGTTTCTGGAAAATCCTTTGGTAGTGATAGACCAGGAGCACCATAGGAAGTAGGCAGGCAAGGAGAATGACAGGTATGGTGAAGCAGATGGAGATGTTCACAGTGCTGGACATGGGGAACACGAGGGTGCAGATTGTCCCCGTATTGGTGGACTGTTCGTGGAACCAGAAGGCGACAGGAAGGAACAGGATTGCTGCGATTAGCCACGTGACAGCCGTGAGAATAGTGGCTAGTTGTGGGGTGAGTCGGGAACGGTACGGTGGCACCACGATGCATCGGTGGCGGTCCATGCTGATGAGAGTGAGTGTCCACAGCAAGACGAAGCCACACACGAACTGCACAATAAGAAAGTTTACTTTAAATACTGCACAAAATATACTGGAGGTATTTTACTGTAAACACTCAACAACTATCTACACGGATAAGAGCCCTGCAGAAGCAGACGGTCAGTAAGCTGGTCAAGAAATTTCCCACCTTGTAAGGGTCCGGAAGACTACCACCACTGATCCTATTTGTAGACAGTTAAACTAACATCACTATCTCTCACCACATGTCATTTGAAATGAATTGTATTATTTTGTCCCATCTAAGTTTCGTTTCAAGTTTTGGGACTACAATTTTCGTATGTGTTACTCATCTACTTGATGCGCGGATTGTAACATGCTACATGAAAGTAGAACGGTAGAATTGTGTTTAAGCACATGAAACAACTTAATATTGTTATTGTAACACTGCGCCATCCGACGCTACTAAAACAACTTAACTAAGCAGCTGTAAATTCTTATGAAATAATGAAAAAGAAGAACCAAAAAGTTAAGCAAATATCGTTAATATGCGCAAAGTGTGAGCAAGAGGACCCTCGTCAAACTCATTACATTTATTCTGAACACTACAGTTTAGTCTTACTAATGGGTGATATAAGTAGCACATTAAGTATACATGCAGCATGATACTTCTTGGCTGCAGACCATTGGTTCAGTACTTCACATACGGAGGAAGCGTAGCAAATTTGACTACACAGGTGGTAAGGTTCGGAACGCGTCGAGCACCGTAGGGACGGATAGCCTTGAGAAGCTACTAGTTGTTTAGCTGGTAAATGAAATCGCCTTTTATATTACCCGAATTGTTTACTTTGAGTCTGCCAGTGGTCTCTATTCTGCGCCAGACGAGTCAAATCCAAACCATTAACTCTAGTCCCTTGTGATCCGTATAACTTCCCATCTACGCCTAGATCTCCCCGGTGGCATCTTCCACGCAGATTTCACAACTGCTGTTTTGTATACATTTTTATCTGTCCTAGGCATGCCACATTCGTTACTAAATTCATCCTTCTCCAACTGATAATCCTAATAATATTTCGTGAAGACGAAATAACATGAAGCTCCGAAAGATACATGTAGACACATGATTTTACTACTACTACTACTACTACTACTACTACTACTACTGCTAGGCGAATGACCGTCATATTAGGGACAGCCATAATAGTTACGTGCTTCTCCTCGGTCAATTCCTCATTCGTTTCCTTCTTCGTAGAGCAAACCAAACACTAATAATCAGTCGTAAATCTGCGATCCAGTTGTGCCATGCTTTATTATATTCGCGATGCTCAGATTAGTCCCCGGAATTAGGGTGCACCTCATAGAGAACATGGAGACCGTGATGTGACTTGAACTTAGGGTATGGTACAGGTAGATTATTGTTATTATTAACATTATCATTTGGCGTTTGCATAGATGAGAAGATAATATAATTGTGGAGTGTCCAATTAGACAAGCTTCGGAAGCAGTAGTTGAAGAGGCAATTTAGGCAACAACCCTGCATTAATAAATTAAAACACTTTTCCCTTATACTACTGATTTTTATTCCCGTTCATCCAACTACAGTACGTCAGTTTCAGTTACTTATGAGTCTCCTTTCTTTGGAGTGTACTTTAAAGTGATGTTGACGTTCAGCCTCATGTGCATTTAAACTGCCTGAGAATTACTTTTTACAGGCAAATTGCGCGAGAAGCATATTGGTCAAATTAACGATCACGTTCAGTTATTTTACAGTTGATCTTAAAAATGGCAGAGAAATATACGAAGGTTAATTGCAGAATGTCGCAATTTTTTGAGCCAAATTTTCTTCTGGTCACAGGGAATATATGTTAATAACTTACATGAAAATTAATCAATTTCACTGTTTGAAATACCGTTTAGTTTATTTAAACGAAGAGTGCGACGGACATATACATATGGCAGTAAATAAATATCGCAACGAACAACTGAATGGTCGGAATTTTGGCATGAAAACGTACAGAAATACTTAGAGTCATGTGGATGTGTGGGCTCAAGCGTGATTTAAAGCTTCTGCCGAGAAGCAGATGAGAACAGCGCTGTTTTGGGCTGTTACTCAGCGAGTAGTGGTCACTTCTTACCGACGTTTTAGGGCAAACTGTCGGTCCCATCTACAAGGGTCAAGTTTCTTGACCCTAGTAGATAGTACGGTTCTTTTAGGGTCAGACTTGTTAGTAGTATAATTGTGATTACGAATCGTAGAATGTCCTTTGTTGCGAAGTGTGGGTGGAAAGGAATTTTCTCTGTTTTTTTTTTTAGTCCTAATGGATTATTTGATCCTCTTTGGTATAGGAATAGTAGGTGGATCATTGTTACTGCGGCGATTGCGAATCGTATTATGAAATGTTATGCGAAGAATCGTGGTAGGGTTGCTATGTCTACAGCGAATCCTCCTCATACTCATTGAATTATTTCTTTTTCCTATGTATGGGATTGATGATAGTAAGTTTGTAGTTACGGTTGCTCCTTAATATGATGTTTGTCGTCATGGCAGGACATATCCTTTGAATGGTTAAGAACAGAATTACTACTACTACTGGTCGTGGGGCACGCGGTGGCGAATTTGGTTGAGGCACTGCGCTACAAGCCGGAAGGTCGCAGGTTCAATTCCCGATGGTGTCATTGGAATTTTTCATTGACATAATCCTTCCGGCCGCACTATGGCCGTGTGGCGGACTCAGCCTGTAACTGCAATGAGTACCAGGAATATTTCCTGGGAAGTAAAGGCGACCGGTGTGTAGGGCTGCCAACTTTACCACCTTCGTGTGCCGATTGATTGTCTTGAAATCTGGGAGCCTTAACCTCCTGGAGCCCTTAGGAACTGTCCAGGCCTGTAATGGGATTGCTTTACCTTTTTACCTTTTGCTGCTACTGGTCATGTGTGTGCAAGTTTATATGACCCGTAATAAAGATTTCGGCAGATGTGCATATCAATGAGCACCAAGAATAGTGAGGCTCCGTCTACGTATAGTGTTCGAGTGCATATTAGCTCAGAAGACCGCAGTTCTCATTGTGGGCTCATGTTAATAACACAGACATTATGTGTGCAGCAAAGCTCAAGGGATTCCTGCAACAGTTAATTGTTTCTATCGACTGTTCACTAGTTTCTTTTGGAGGCTGAAGTCATTTAACGTGACCTTTTGTGCGTGCCATGGTCGATGTGATGTGTTAGTCACACAAGTAGTGCATCTACTGAAGCAAACAAGCGAGGCGGTCTGCCCTGCAGCGTCTCTGCACACTGTAACATTTCGTTAGGTTCGAAAACCTCATCTATTATCGTGGGTGGTGTACGAACAAATATCTGGCAGAACTGAAAGTCCGCGAAGCTTTTCTAGCTGCAAATTACTGGCTGCACCGTAGGCAAGCGAGCTCCTACTCATAAGAAGCTATAAACTGCATGTAGGTCATGAAGTATTTAGGAGATAACTACATTTATGTAACGAAGTAACATTTATTTTACAGGGTTTTCTTCCGAAACGATCCTACGAAATACCCACAGATATAAAGAATCATTTTTACGTGTTATTTAGGGATGAGGAACTTGGCGTCTCAGGGGAAAGGTAGAACAAAGATTGTGTCGAGGGACGAAAAATGTCTCGACCTGAGAACGGTAGAAATAAATGGAGGCTGGAGAAACTTGAATAATATACTTTTCGGCAAACACTATTAGAGTCATTAAACAATCGAGGTGAATAGGCGGGTCGTATAGCACGCATTGGCTCATAAATTAATGCAAAATTTAATCTGAAATTTTAAATGCAAAGATCACCTTACGGGTCAAGACGTAGATTGGAGGATAATATTAAAATGCCTCTTACAGACTGCACCTGCAGGTGCGTCTTTTCTAAACCGTGCACGAAACTCACGCTGCACTGTAATCACAGATCTGGACACCTCAAAACGGAGCACACAGAAAGCCTTTTCCTGTTGTGACGCCATCTTGGAAAATGGCCCCGCGGCCCCGCAGTAAGCATGAGAAGCGAAATGCAGGTAGCGCATGAGAAACTTGGACAGTTGCTGCTGCTGCTGACGGTGTACGTTGTCCCCGTGTAAGGTGAGAAATACATTTCTTGTTAACTTTTGAAACCGCACCATTCTTTTGTGTATACCCTCTATATATTTATTTATTTATTGCTATACCATAAACACAGCATTCACACTTGCGTCTGATAGACCAACACCGAATACGGATCTTAGGTAATAATTCTATAAGGATATAGCAGTCCCCTACCTACACTAATACTAATTATTGTTCTGTGTTTTATCATATCTACATAGCTTCTCTGAAAAATTGTATCAAACCTGATGATGGCCACAGCAGCAATGGCCGAAACATGTAGTTGATAAGTTATATACACCTGATAATACAGGGTCATCGAAAAAGTTGGACGGGATTTGAAACCGCTATAACTTAAAACGTACTAGACGGATTTACACGTTTGGCGTCTTAAAATGTTCAGAAACGTTTACAGTTTTGGACTTATCTTAGTACATTTCAATATGTGCACCGTTTGTGGCTATGGAGACGTCCAAACGAAATTCTATCTCTTGCCACGTTTTCTGAATCATGTCTCGTGTTACAGTTTCAATGGCTGATGTGAGCCTTTCTTGCAGGTGCTGGATATTCCTTATCTTCTCAGCATACACAATGATCTTAATGTACCCCCACAGGAAAAAATCAAGTGGAGAGAGATCTGGGCTTCGAGGTGGCCAGGGTATTGGTCCACCCCTTCCAATCCAGGCATCAGGGAATCTCTCATTTAAAACGTTAGTCACAAAGCAACTGAAATGAGGAGGAGCTCCGTCTTGCATAAAAATAACCCTACTTACAGTTTCTTGTTCGAAGGTTTCAGTTTTCAATCTGTGGAAACACGTAATCTTATAGCGGTTTCAAATCCCGTCCATATTTTTCGATGACCCTGTATAATTGTGTCATGACTGCTATATCTTTATAGAATTATTACCTTAGGTTCTAACAAACACAATGGGGATGACACTCCTTGAAGTTGAACCGAATACGGATATTGTATTTAGTGATGACAACGAGGACAGGAATGTAAGGTTCTGGGGAGCAAGGTCACGGCAGGGTTTGCCGGTGAGAGATGCATACTTGAAGGCTGAGTAAGACCAGATGACTCAGTATCAACAGGTGAGTAACAGTGCAGACACAGTGACACCTGTTAGCTGGAAAGTTTGTAATGAATGTGGAAGCACGTTTCTTCAGGCCAGTGAACGCTACAACGAACCGAACGTGACAGAAGCGAAGCGAAACGAAACGAAACGAGGGCACAAAACATCGCCAGTCTTCTTGTTTCTGTTATTTCTCTTACTTCGTTTTGAAACGCTCCGTTCAGGTTTCCACGACATTATACAAACATCTGTTTAGGACTCCCTCTGCAGCCTAAAATAAATTGAACACCTGCGACATTACTTACATAATTATTGAAAATAATTATGATGTTTTATGTCGACTCTGCGCAAAGGCAGAAGCGAAAAGGCACGCAACTAATCAGACGGGATTATAGTGAAAAGACATTTAGAGCGGGGCGGTGCGGTGCGGTGCGGTGCGGTGCGGTGCGGGGCGCGGCCGGCCCGGGGGGGGGGGAGATTCACCGTCTCATAGCAAAATCCGGCGTAGTGGGAGAGAGGTATAACGGCTGTCCTCGGCTGGAACCGAACGCATACTAGGCACTCGGTTGTTCAAATAAACTGGCGAAGAATAATGTAGGGAATGAGACCGATGAACAGTTGGAAATATCCAGCAGATTATGACCTAATCTACATGTAACTGAAAAAAATGTGCATACTGTGAAGGTATATATGGGGAGCAGGGGTACAGCTCCACTAATTCATAACCAAGGCACTGGTTGGAAGTCAAGTTCACGAGCCTGACGCTTTTATCGCCGGGGAGGGAACTTTGCTACCCATAGAATGAGAGGGTGGGCGAGTCCGGGTCCAAGAGCCGGTTTGGGCATTTTGGAAAAGAAAAAAATATCTTGCAGCGTCCTGATGTCACACCCCGGATCGTCCATTCCATAAACTGTTCACTGTGTCGACTAACACCTTTCCATTTGCTATCGGGAATAATTAATGAGTCCTTAATTGAGTCTATTGATTTGAAAAAAATTATATGTATGTAATGTACGGCAAAGCTCTAATGCAATAGTAATACAACTTTTGGTCCATGCTGTACTCTTTGTGTATTCTGTATTTTACGCAGCTCAATGGAAGTATAATTGAGAAATGAAGTTTACAGTAAGGATATTTTCTTTGGCGCTGCGGTACAACGCGGTCTACGGCCTCCTCATTTGTGAGGTTTCGAGATCACATACAACGACGCACCACAATCTGTAGGACTCTTCTGGACGAGTGATTAGCTCGTCGCAGAGACCTGTACCTGACAACACACAACGCTGACAATAGAGATACATCCATGCCCCCGGCGGATTCGAACTCACAATCTCAGTAGTCGAGCAGCTGCAGATCCACGCCTTAGACCGCGCGGCCACTGGCACCGGTACAACAAGGGTATGAATTATCTTTATTGTTGCACCGTGCATTTCGTAGAATCACTTTAATTATCAACCAACAAATGCACTTACATAAAATTTCACATTAAAACATATGAAATCGCTCCAACATGTTTCGATCCTAAGATCGTCCTCAGGGAGCTACGTTGTTCCTTGCTAAAGTCACATTTT
>Ga0123355_10010689_pt1 | contig 14097 bp, 13 predicted proteins | sample TergutEmb28metaG_3_FD_89872 | JGI IMG/M metagenome (GOLD analysis project Ga0123355, IMG submission 89872) | Embiratermes neotenicus P1 segment gut microbial communities from Petit-Saut dam, French Guiana - Emb289 P1 | ecosystem: Host-associated > Arthropoda: Insects > Digestive system > Gut ... | reverse complement strand
GAAGCTTAGCAGAGCACCTTGGAGTACCTTTTTATGACGATGAAATAAGAACATTGACCGCACAAAAAAGCGGATTGTCAGAAGAATTTATCGCAAAAAGCGCAGAAAATCTCCCTAACACTTTCTTGCATAATCTGAACTATTCCGCATACTCAAGCTATGATTCCGTTTCATTTTATGACATCCCGGTTACTGACAAATTATTTCTTGCACAATCGGAAGTCATAAAGGAACTCGCAGATAAGGGAAGCTGCGTTATAGTCGGACGCTGCGCGGATTTTGTGCTCCGTGACGATCCTGCTCTGGTAAAGATTATGCTCCGCGGCAATTCGGAAGACAGAATCCGCTACGCCGTAGAACATCACGGCCTTTCTTCCGAAAAGGCCATGGAAACACTTAAGAAAATCGACAAAAGCAGAAGAAACTATTACAAATACTACACAAACCGGCAGTGGGATAACCTGAATAACTTTGACTTGGTCATCAACACATCGTTTACCGGTCTTGACGGCGCCGTCTCTATTATAAGGACGATGCTCAGTGAGAAAGAGTCATAATGGCAAAAACTTATTTAAAGAAGATACTTTCAGTCCTAATCGCGTGTTCACTTATGGCGGCATTATCGGTTCAAGTCTTTGCCGCAGGGCCGGGTTTTAATAATTTTGTATATTCCGATAATTTTTCTGATGAAAAATTCCGCGATGTACACTCCGATGACTGGTTTTCCCGGTATGTACGCGATGCCGTCAATTTCGGTTTAGTAAGCGGCAGAGGCGGCAATGTGTTTGATCCCGGCGGGCTTCTCACTCTGGGTGAAACTGTCGCTCTTGCCGCACGGCTCTCAAGTATCTACCGCACAGGTGAGGCTTCTTTTGAAAGATCTGTTCCATTTTATGAGGTCTATGCTGACTATGCTCTGACGCGTGGTATAATCGAGCGGCGCGGAGATTTTTCAGCCCCTGTTACACGAACTGAATTTGCAGTAATTATGCACAACGCTCTGCCGGATGATGCTTTTGCAGTGATCAACGATATCCCGGATTTCGGTATCAGCGATGTCGCTTCAAACACCTCTGCCGGAACTTCTATCTATGCACTATACCGTGCAGGTGTACTTTCCGGTTCAGATCAATTTGGGTCATTTTTCGGCGGCACTAACATCTCACGTGCCGAAGCTGCTGCCATACTTACACGCATTGCCGACCCTTTAATGCGCCTTAGCTTTTCACTGCCTGCGGTGATTCCTGTTGAAGATATATTTACAAGAAGCACTGATGCGGTCTTTATGATTGAGACATTTAACGCACAAGGCGACTCGATCAGGATAGGCAGCGGCTTTTTCATTTCAGACGATGGGCTTGCGGTTACTGCACTGCACGTAATAATCGGCGCACCGAGCGCCAAGATTACGCTGCAAAACGGTGAAATTTTTGAAGTTACCGGAATCAAGGCGGTAAGCGAATATTATAATTTAGCTATCATGTATATAGATTCCGGCTCGGAAAAAAACGGCTGGAGTTATCTCACTCTTGCCGATTCAAATTTAGTTGAAGCAGGAAACAGAGTCTTTGCTATAGGCAGTCCGCATTATTTGATAAATTCTATATCAGATGGAATTATAGCTCATGTAAACCGCGAACTGGATGTGGAAAATATGCTCCAGTTCACTGCTCCGATTTCATTCGGAAGCGGCGGCGGTCCTGTACTGAACACTCTCGGACAGGTCGTGGGCATTGCTTCAAGTTCTTTCGTTCTCGGTCAAAACTTGAATCTTGCCATCCCGGTAAATCTCATAAGAGAACTTGAAATCGGTGATTTAATAGCAATGGAACGTTTTTATGAAATGCTCTTTGAGATACCGTCTTGAGTAAGCGTTAGATAAGTACCCGGTGATTGCGTCAGAAGAATTTTCGTAAAAACGCACATTGTCGGGTACTTATTTACTATACTTCTGAAAGATAAGTTTCTTTCTGCTGCAAACCGACAAAACGCTTCTTTTCAACGCCGCTTTCAAATAATATAACCGTCGGGATACTCATAACTCTAAAGCGCGCGGCAAGCGCGTTTTGCGCATCTATATCTACTTTTGCCACAACAGCACGTCCGCTAACGTCGTTTGCAAGCTCCTCCATTATAGGTTTGAGGGTTTTGCACGGTCCGCACCATCCGGCCCAAAAGTCCACAAATACCTTACCTTGGCTGATGGTTTCGTCAAAATTTTCTGCTGTCAAATCCAATAAAGCCATATCGTGCCTCCCAAGTAAAATTTACGACTCACCTATTCTAACACAAACTATTTGTAAAAGCATCAAAACTTATGTATAATTAACAGAAAATCCAAAAAAATAATGTGGAGTACATAAAAATGGAAGAATTATCAAAGAATTTCATTCATACATTCGTAGAGGAAGACCTTGCTCCCGGAGGGCGGTTTGAGGGGCGGACAGTTCACACGCGCTTCCCTCCTGAGCCTAACGGATACCTGCACATAGGTCACTGCAAAGCCTTAGTTATTGACTTCGGTACAGCAGAAAAATACGGCGGTCTTTGCAATCTGAGAATGGATGACACGAATCCCGTCAAAGAGGACGAGGAATTTGTCGATGCCATAAAAGAAGATATCGAGTGGCTCGGCTTTTCTTGGGATGATAGATTTTATTACGGCAGCGATTATTTTGACAAAACTTATGAGCTGACTGTCGGCCTTATAAAAAAAGGTCTTGCATATGTTTGCGAGCTTTCTCCCGAAGAGTTTAAACAAAGGCGCGGCGACTATAATACCCCTGCGACCTCACCGCACAGAGACCGCCCCATTGAAGACAGTCTCGATTTGTTTGAGCGCATGAAAAATAGGGAGTTTCCCGAGGGGGCTATGACCCTCAGAGCGAAAATCGACCTTGCAAGCGGCAATATGAATATGCGTGACCCGGTACTTTACCGCATCCGTTATGCCCATCACCACCGTCAGAAAGACAAATGGTGCATCTATCCAATGTACGATTTAGCACATCCTATACAAGATGCACTTGAGAATATCACCCATTCGCTCTGCTCACTTGAGTACGAGGATCACAGACCGCTCTATGATTGGGTTATTGAAAACTGCGATGTGCCCTCTAATCCCAGGCAGATTGAATTTGCCAGACTCGGCATAAACTACACCGTCATGTCCAAGCGCAAATTGCGCGTCTTGGTTGAGGAAGACTTTGTCGCGGGTTGGGATGATCCGAGAATGCCGACACTTTGCGGTCTGCGCCGCAGAGGTTACACCCCTGCATCTATCCGCAATTTCTGCGAGAGAGTCGGTGTTGCAAAAGTTGACAGCACAGTCGATTATGCCTTTCTTGAGCATTGTCTCAGAGAGGATCTAAACACCACCGCAAAACGTGCGATGGCAGTTTTAAGACCTATTAAGCTCACAATAACAAATTACCCTGAAGACAAATCTGAGACTTTCACCATCGAAAATAACCCGGAAGACGAAAGTGCCGGAACTCGTGAAATCTCTTTTTCACGCGAGGTCTGGATTGAAAGCGACGACTTTATGATTGAGCCGCCGAAAAAATATAACCGCCTGTTTGCAGGCAATGAAGTCAGGCTCAAGTCTGCATATATAGTCAAATGCACCGGATATGAAACAGATGAAGCAGGCAATGTGATTGCAGTTACGGCGGAGTATGACCCCGAAACACGCGGCGGTACAACCCCGGACGGGCGGAAAGTACGCGGAACGATTCATTGGGTAGACACTCAGACTGCCATCTCTGCCGAAGTACGGGTTTATGACAATCTTTTTACAGACCCCGACCCGGACGGTTCAGGAAAAGATTTTACCGAATGTCTCAATCCAAACTCACTGGAAGTTCTTCACAATTGTAAAGTAGAACAATCACTCGGAAATGCCGCTTACCCGGATAAATTCCAGTTTTTAAGGCTTGGGTATTTCGCCGTTGACAATGTAGACTCCAAGCCCGGCACACTTGTATTTAACCGCGCCGTTGCGCTAAAAGACTCATTTAAAAAGTAACGTATATTCTCAGTAGGTGTCACAAATGAGAAAACTCAACATACAAAAAACACTTGTCTTGATGGCAGTGCTAAATGTATTGCTCGCTCTTTTGGTTATTTCAATAACTGTATATATATTCGTCGTAAGTTTTGATGCAGCTTTAGAGCCGGAGCGCCTGTCACTGCCTGTCATCTCTCTGTTAGCCTTTAGCAGTGCGGTAATTACCGTTATGCTCCTACGCCCGATGGCATCGCACAATCTAAGACTCAGACAGGTTGAGCAATCACTTGAGGACCTTAACAAACTAAACAACACCATGCGCGCGCAGCGGCATGACTTTTTAAATCATTTGCAAGTAGTTCACAGCCTTATCGAATTAGGCGAACATGATGAAGCAAACGCATATATTGACAAAGTCTATGATGCGATAGAAAAAGTCAGCAGTTCTCTGCGGACATCAATCCCTGCGGTCAATGCAATTTTAGAAGCAAAACGTCAAGCCGCAGAGAAAAAAGGCATAGATGTCTCCATTGAGATAAGTTCTGCCCTGTCCGAAATGCCTGTTCCGGATTGGGAATTATGCAAGTTGTTCGGCAATATAATAGACAACTCCATCAATGCCCTTTCGGAAATCGACACTGACGAGAATGGCTGGCTGATTATTGAGTTATTTGAAGACATCCATAGTTTTAGGTTTAAAATCTCGAATAACGGCCCTGTAATACCACAGGAAAATTGGGATAAGATTTTCGAGACCGGATTTACTACCAGAGTACGCGTCGGCGAGGGTATGGGGCTGTCAATATGCAATGATATCATAAATAAATACAACGGAAAAATTTGGGTAATATCAGACGAAATCGAGACTGTTTTCGAAGGATTTATCCCTCGCTGATCTCAAGTTGACGGCAAGGAAATATCCGAAAGTCCGCATAAGCCGAATCTCTCACATGAGCATTGCGGTACGAAAAATGACATTTCAGCACGAAATATGTATATTTCGGCACATATGTATTGCAAAGACAATAAAAACAAGCTATTCTTGGCATAAAAAAAAGGAGGTGACCTGATGGAATTCATGGAACTCATAGCAAGCTTCTCCTGGATATCTATAACACTATTTATCTTGGGCATAGGATTAATAATCTTGGAACTGTATACCCCCGGATTCGGCATTTTCGGAATACTGGGTGTCCTAAGTCTGATTGCATGTATCTTCGTTACAGCTCAAACGCTGATTCAAGCACTTATACTGACCGGAATCTTTTTCGTGATAATCCTGCTGCTGCTTGCAATTTTTCTTTTATTCTTCTCAAAAAAACGTATGCCTAAAAAGCTCATATTGTACGAAACAGAAGCATTGGAGCAAGGCTTCTCCGGCACGGAGGACATGAAGTATCTCATGGGAAAAACAGGTATAATTTTAACATTGTGCCGCCCGTCCGGAAGTGCCGATTTCGACGGGGTCAAATTGGATGTAGTCAGCAACGGAGAATACATTGAAAAAGACACCTTAGTGGAAGTCATCGAAATCGAGGGCAACAGAATCGTTGTAAAAGCAAAAAGCGATAATAATTAAAGCAGCTGACAATAAATGATTATTTTAACAAAAATTAGAAAGGAATTGTAATTAACATGGAAATTTGGTTGATCTTAGTAATCGTTCTGGCAATAATCGCGTTTCTCTGGTTGTTTTTCACATTCGTTCCGATCCCGCTGTGGATAAGCGCAGTAGCCGCCAACGTTAGAATAGGCATTTTGTCTCTGGTAGGTATGAGACTGCGCAGAGTACCGCCCGGACTTATCGTTAACGCACAAATCAAGGCAGTCAAAGCGGGCCTTGCAATCCACACAAACAAACTGGAAGCACACTTTTTGGCAGGAGGCAATGTTGACAGAGTCATAAACTCCCTTATCGCAGCCCAAAGAGCCAATATTCCGCTTGAGTTTGAAAGAGCAGCAGCAATAGACCTCGCCGGACGTGATGTGCTTGAAGCAGTCCAGATGAGCGTCAATCCGCGTGTTATCGAGACTCCCCCCATCTCCGCAATAGCGAAAAACGGTATTGAACTGACCGCAAAAGCGAAAGTCACCGTCAGAGCAAATATTGACAGACTGATCGGCGGCGCAGGTGAAATGACTGTTATCGCCCGTGTCGGTGAGGGCATCGTAACAACAATAGGCAGCGCCGAGTCTCATGAAGAAGTTTTGGAAAATCCGGACAAGATTTCAAAAATCGTACTCGGAAAGGGCCTTGATGCCGGAACAGCTTTTGAAATTTTATCTATAGATATCGCTGATATAGATGTCGGCAGAAATGTCGGCGCACAGCTCCAGACAGATCAGGCAGAAGCCGACAAGCGCATTGCGCAGGCGAAAGCCGAAGAAAGACGCGCCATGGCTGTCGCTGTAGAGCAAGAAATGCGCGCAAAAGTTCAAGACATGCGAGCCAAGGTCGTCGAGGCGGAAGCCGAAGTTCCTGCGGCTATGGCAACAGCTTTCCGTGAGGGCAAACTGGGTGTCATGGATTATTACAACATGATGAATGTCGTTTCTGACACACAAATGAGAAATTCTATCGCGGGTGCTGATGAAACTAAACAACAGTCCGATGTTTAATATTCTAATGCTCAAAGAGTGCGAAAGGCGGTGTTCAAATGTCGTTATATAGTTTTCTTAAATCGGCCCAGCAATCGCTCTCAGAGCTTGGTGATGCACCGGATTTTGCAAAGCAAATGCTTGGTACACCACAAAAGCAAAAGGCAAAAGACGCGATCAGCGCATCAGACAAAATATCCTACCTTGTAGGCAGAGTAAGGGCACTTCAAGAGGAAGTCGAACATCTAAGATCAACTCAAGCTTCCGGCGGGGCGATTTCACAATCGCCCCGGTCGGGGCCGGCATCTGCAACACAAAACATCTCGGCTTCACACCCCTTGGCAGCAGGTCTTACGCTGCCCAATGGCGAGAACATCCGTTTTGATGCGCAAACAGCACGAAACGCAGTAGTTATGTCCGAAATCATAGGTCAGCCGCTGTCAAAGAGGCGCAGCATGAGATGAAGATGAGGATTGTCATAGCTGATGACGATGCAGGGATGCGGCTTGTGCTGCGAAAGACGATAGAGAGCATGGATTCAATGGAATGTGTAGGTGAAGCGTCAGACGGTGCGCAAGCCGTTAAGCTCTGCCTTGAGCTCAGTCCTGATGTGGTATTTCTCGATGTGGACATGCCGATCATGAAAGGCACACAAGCCGCAAAAGAAATCGCCGCTGCCCTGCCAAACATAGCAAAGGTATTTTGTACCGCGCACAGTGAATATATGCCGGATGCATTCGAGCTTTATGCGGCTGATTATCTGATTAAGCCGTTTAAAACAGACAGGGTCCGCCAGACTCTCCGTAAGATTCAAAAAGAAAAGCTTAAGGTCAAGCCCACTGCCGCGAAGACGATTTTGCTAAAAAACAAGGACGGCATGACCTTTTTGCAAACAAAAGATATAATTTTGATTTACAGGGAAAACAGGATAACATATATCGTAACTTCGGACGATTCATACACTACCTCCGAAAGCCTGAATTCACTTTGGACGAAGCTTGACGGCGGCGACTTTTTCAGATGCCACAGGGCATATATCATAAGTACCTCTGCTATAGCCAGTGTTCATCCTTACGGTCGGTGGACATATGTTGCGGCACTGCGTGGAACAGACAAGACTGCTCTTATCACACAAGAAAAACTGGAGGAACTTCAAGAGTTCCTCCAAGGGTAATTTTTAATTTGTATGCAGCGTCAATCTCTTAATAATATTGTAGTTGTGCTAACCACCCCATCGTCTATAGACAGGCGGGGTGGTCATTCTTATTGCTGCTTACTTTGCATCAGACATTTCTCTAAGCGCCTGCGCAAGCTGATCCGGGCAAGACGATTTGTTTGATCCGCACTTAATTCCCTCAAGCCGCTTTATCACCTCTGATACTTTCATACCTTTTACAAGCTCTGAAATACCTTTGAGATTGCCGTCGCATCCACCGCCGAACTTTATGTCTTTGACAATACCATCTTCCAGTTCGATAGCGATGTTGTCTGAGCATGTTCCTTTTGTTTTGTAAATAGTTTTCAATTTCCGCTCCTTTTGAGTTTATTCGCGTATGTACCGATTGGTAATATACCACATTGGACGAGTTTAGACAATTGCGTTTGCAAGCGGGAAAAGGATAAACACCATTGGATATTATAAAATTTTGTCAAGTAGGTAATAGGTGCGGCATACTCAGCTTTCGTGGTCACAATTGCCTTGATGTTTAAATACACCAAGAATATCCTCGTCAAGTATTGATTTGCCGCTATCGGCAAGCCTGCTTCCAAACGCTTTTCTGATTTTGTATGAATACAAGAAAAGCAAAACAAAGAAAATTCCAATGGGTAGCAGAATTCCGGAAAAAATTAAAGTATCCTCAAGTGTGCTTGTTGCCGCAACATTTGCAATTAAAATCCCATACACAATGAGAATAGCAGCCACTCCAATGATAACAGCAATCCTGTATATGCTGAAATCTTTTTTCATAATTTCCATGTATTCATGTTCTGTGAGGAGAGGCATTTTGTTTCTCATTCTTCGCCTGTTTTTTCTGTGATATTTTTTTATAAATTGTTTTGCTAAAGAGCACATAATTTCTGTTTCAAACTCAGACTTTGACATAATGACACAAGCCTCCAAATCACTTACTTCCCACAAATCATATCATTAGTCACACTGATTTTCAATGTATTGTGCCTGTTCCGCCCATAAAACAAAATTTTCAATTGGCGGAACACAGTCTGACTTAGAAGTAAAGCCTTGGTAGTTTTGCATAGAATTTGCGTCCCTGCGCTTGCTACCAATGTAGAATTTTATAGTTGCGTTCCGCAAGACTTAGTGGTAAGATTCTTGTGTAATTATAGTACACATAAAAACTGCTGTGAATTTAATTCTACATCTTCAATAGCAATATAAAAGTGCAGGAGTTGGAGGCATAATCTATCATGATTCAAATAATTTTCGGCTTATTTGGAGGCTTGGCGCTCTTCATATTTGGCCTTAAGTCCATGAGCGACGGCTTGCAGAAGCTCACAGGAAAAAACACACAAAAAGTAATGGGGATATTGACCTCGCTTCCGGTAGTTGGCGTGGTGGTCGGTATCCTCATTACTATTGTTACGCAGAGTTCTACTTTAGTTACCGTCATGGTCGTCGGATTTGTAAACACTGCGATGCTCAATCTCAGGCAAGCCATCTCCGTCATTATCGGTGCTAACATCGGCACAACACTGACTACCCAGCTTGTCGCATTTCGAATCACAGACACATGGATATTCTTCGCGGCTATAGGCTTCGCGGTCTATTTTATCTTCAAACATAAAGTCGTCAAAAACGCAGGCTTCGTTTCATTCTCATTGGGTATGCTGCTTCTCGGCATGTCACTCATGAGTCAGGCGATGGTACCGCTGCGTGATGAGCCGGCTTTTCAACAGCTCATGCTGACATTCAGTGATAATCGCCTGCTCGCCATGCTCGTCGGCGCAATATTCACTGCGGTCATCCAGAGCTCCACCGCAGCAACAGGCGTAATCGTCGCTATGACTATGTACAGCCTTATCCCATTCGAAGCCGCCTTGCCGCTTGTGTTAGGAACTAATTTGGGAACCACTGTCACGGCTGTTCTTGCCTCTCTCGGAGGCAGCGTCTCTGCTCGCCGCGCCGCGATGGCCCACGTATTGTTTAACGCCATCGGCATTGTGATTTTCTTGATATTCTTGGATCAATATGAATCTTTGATTTTAGCAATCTCGCCCGAAAATTCCATTGAGCGTCAGGTCGCCAATGCACACACACTATTTAGTGTAATAAATGCCATTATTTTCCTGCCATTCCTCGGTCCATTTGCCAAACTCCTGGAAAAAATCATCCCGGGCGAAGACAAACCTGTGGTACAAGGCCCGGTCTATCTCGATTGGAACATGGCAAACACACCCAATGTATCTATCAATCTTGCGCAGCAAGAGCTTATCCGCATGTCTGATTTTGCCAAAGAAAGCGTCAAACTTGCGGTAGAGGGGCTTCTTGAGAGAGATCTGAGCAAGCTTGAAGAAGCCAGAAAACAAGAGGATATTGTCGATGAGCTTGAAGCTGAAATAATGCGCTACCTCGCTCGCATTTCCCAATCGAGCATGGATCCTGATATGTCGATCCGCCACACAGGGCTTCTCCATGCAGCAAATGACATTGAGCGTATAAGTGATCATGGCGATAATATTGCTGATTTGGCTCTTGAACTCATCGAAAACAATATACAGTTTACTGATGATGCAATTGCCGAGCTTAAAGATATGTATGATTTAGTCATGAAGATTTATGACAAAGCCGTTCAATCCGCAAGAGACAATGATGCCAGTATTGTCCCGGACGTAGAGGCTCTGGAAGCTCAAATCGATCTGAAAGAAAAAGAACTTCGCACATCTCATATGGATCGGCTTCGCGAGGGCTTGTGTTCTGCTGACTCAGGTGTTATTTTCCTTGATATCATCATAAATTTCGAGCGTATAGGCGACCATTCTAACAATATTTCTCACTTGCCTACCGGAAAACTGTAAACTTTTTATCATCATGCTTACTGAAGCTGCCGATGGATTTCAGATAGCTTGTCAAATTTATCAAATATCGCATACCTTTTCAATAAAAAAGTGCAGCCCCCACTCCTTAAGCTGAGGGGAGTCGAACCGATGGGGGTTCGATTCCCCTCAGCTTAATCCGGCGAAATTTAATATCTATTGGTTTAAGCGCTCACTGTATACCCGAACACGTTCTAAAATACGCTCGGCATCCTCTCCCTCTGCTATAATCGGCTGAAAATTGTTGCGGTCACGCTCTGAAGAAATAAATGCAGGAATAATATTTGTATCATTTGTATTTACCAAAACGCCGTTATCAAAGGTGAATGTCTGCTGAAAAATCATTGTATGATGGTCAGCCGGATTATTATTACCGCCGAAGCTGAAATTAGCCAAAGAGTATACAATATTTCTGCCATTATGTACCTCTATCCCCTGCAACACATGAGGGTGCGCACCCAAAACTAAATGTGCGCCGCTGTCAATTGTAAATCTCCCCATTACACGCTGATAATGACTTGGCACGGTTGCAAGCTCAACACCCCAGTGAAAATATGCAATTATAAGCTGCGCACCTCTATTGTTAAGATCGTTAATAGCCCTGGTGATACTGTCTCTGTTTTCCCGCCAGTCACCCCAGATGCTTAGTCCAAACATTCCGACATAAATTCCGTTTACCTCTTTAATGAGGTTGTATCCGTTACCAAACCGCGCCACTCCCACCGCTTCAAGGGCTTCTATAGTGTCTCTGTATCCCCTGTCCAAGAAATCTCTGGTGTGGTTGTTTGCAAGTGTGACGACATCTATCGCTCCGGCTGAAAGTATCTCGGCAAAACGCGGCGGACCTCTGAAAATCCACTGTCTATTTTCTCTATACACTGTTGCATATGTGAGAGGACCTTCCAAATTAACTATCGACAAATCGGATTCTTCAAAAATATGCCGGACTTCCCGGAAGAAAAACGAATAATCGCGGTCATTACGTTCCCACTCCCTGATAAAGAAGTTACTGCCGCGAGGATCACCGCCGAGTGTCGTATCTCCGGCTGCTGAGATAGTTATTGTAACGAGCGTACAAGGTTCATACTCGTACTCTTTATATTCTTCAATCTCCTCTTCATATTCTTCCTCATAGGGCTCATAATTGTATTCAATTAAATATAGCATAGGGGAAGCTTGAGGATATATCTCAGGTGGCTCTTCCGCCGGAGGAATATAGGGCTCATATACAAATGATTCTTTTATTTCATCTTGAATCAAATCCATTTCTGCCCCAAAGCTGCGCCCACCTTGTGCAATAGATATTACGCCGAGAGTTGCAATGATGCCCAATACAAAGAGGACAAGTACTCTGTGCCTTTGCATTCCGGACTCTCCCTTCAACATTCAAAATTACTCGGATATTATACACCTATTGAGCATAAAATACAATATCTTGTAATGCTGCACATAAAAATAAGCATTTGTGGTATATAAGGCTGTTGTAGGTGGATATTAACCCCACCAGCTTAAGCTAACGGCCTCCGAATGCCCAAAACGTTAAAAACCCTTGCACCGCAAGGGTTTCTCCTTTACAAAACTGCTTATTTGGTGTCGCTATTCTCAAGCCTGTTGTTCATCTAGCTCATACCCAAGTGTTTTAGCAGCTTTTACATATTCCGACAATAAATAGTTGGAAGATTTGTAAGGTGTTGTCCATAAATCACAGTCGCTCCTATGTAGTTGCTTGCTCGTTCGGCAGCAAAAACGTGCTTGATAAATCAAAGATAAAATGCAGAATCATCGGGAGAATTAAACTGCCTGTCACCAAAAACAGACACATCCATAGTGCGCCTAATACCCCGGTGGCTATAATGCCACTCACCCCTTGTGCGATGTGCCCGATTCCGAATAATACACTCGGAATTAAGACGACAAGAAATATCGGAATGCCGGGGAAAACCGCTTGCAGCAGAACTGCCACAAATCCACGATAAACAATTTCTTCGCATATGCCAGCACTCAAACCCACAAACGCGAATAAGCGCCTTTCTTTTTTTGTTCGCGGAATAATATCAGCAGCACCTTTGCCGTCTGACATATCGGCCTTCTTTTTTTCCCTAAACTTTTTGCTTGCAAGCGAGAAAATAAGATTATACAAACTATATGCAAGCACGAATCCGCTCAAAACAAGGGTTATAGCGGTAAACCAAGTGCTATAATTAAAGCTTATAGGTCGAAAGCCGATGTCTGCAAGGCTTATATTCCCAATAAGGCTCATAATGAAAACAACAACAGCCATTCCCCAAAGTATCATTATTGCCTGATAGTAGTTTTTACACCGCTTTTCTTCCGTGATAGCAACACCTTTTGATTTTTTTGTTGCCAGAGCCCCTATCACCGACATTGCGAGTTTCATGGTAAAAATGAACACTAGAAATACGATATACATTTTGCAATTCCCCCGATTTCCCAAAAATAAAAGAAGCTTATCTGGTTCTATAAGCTTCAAATAATTATGCCACATTATTTAATGGTTGTCAAATCACATATCAAAGGCCATTTGCAAACCCGAAACGAGGTCTCGAATTGGCCCTTTCTCTAACTTATAATAGACACGTCCATCACGCCTTTCCAGAGACACCAAGCCATGTATAATCAGTATTTGCATATGATGCGACACTGTTCCGGCACTGAGCCCCAAATACTTTGCAAGCTCCAGATTATACTTTGGTGCTTGCTTAAGTGCCATGAGAATTTCAAATTTACTGCTGTCTCCAATTACCTTTAATATGGGACTGCTGTGCTGCGCTTCCTTTCGCTTATCTACCATCTGGAAAATATCATCCATGAACAGACCAACGTAGTTATAGCCCTCGCCCGCAATCTCCATCCCGGGATAAACGAGCATTGGAACTACCGTGTGAATTGGCTTTTTTTCTAATTGTTCAGCAATTTCTGATACTTTGCTTTGCGGTGCATTGCCCCGTGCTTTTTCAAATAGTTCCATCCGCTTTGCAAGAGGTTTTTTCACCGCCAACAGTGCCGCTTCATACGCAGGCAAATTCTTTCGCACAATTTGCACAAAGTGGGTAAGTTGTTGTTTTGGTTCCCCGATCAGTTGTAAGAGCTTCCAACACACATTGGGTGACTGCCCACTTTGTGTGAGTGCATGAACAATTTCTGCTGTTGTTGGAAGTTCAGGCAAATCCTCTAATCCGTCCACCATTCCCTCGCGCAACCCCGATATCAGTGTTGCCGCGATTTCTGACTCGGGTATAGATTCAATTTTATCTATCCATTCCGGCATGATGGCAAACAGCAATTGCACGCAAAAGAGAAAGTCGAAATCCGCTTCGGTAAAGAACAGTTTATCCGCTTCATTTATGACTACCTTCTTCTCAAATGCTGCAACATAGCGGCTCAAAATTCCGCCAAATATTTGATACCGCTCTTCG
>Ga0123355_10010688_pt1 | contig 14098 bp, 5 predicted proteins | sample TergutEmb28metaG_3_FD_89872 | JGI IMG/M metagenome (GOLD analysis project Ga0123355, IMG submission 89872) | Embiratermes neotenicus P1 segment gut microbial communities from Petit-Saut dam, French Guiana - Emb289 P1 | ecosystem: Host-associated > Arthropoda: Insects > Digestive system > Gut ... | reverse complement strand
TTTTTTTTTTTTTTTTTTTTTTATTTTTTTTTTAAAATTTTTTTTTTTTTTTTTTTCCCCTTTTTTTTTTTTTTTTTTTTTTTGGCACATGGAATTGGTAATGCATGACTGAATTCTCTGCCTTGGTAAGAGGTTGTGGGTGCTATTGATAGCACCATACATCTCATTGTACAGTGGATGAGTTTTTCATTTTTGTTTTGAGTGTTTGGTAATTCTGAACTAGTGATTATGTTCCTTTGTTTTGCAGTACGCCTGACTCGGGTTGGAGCAACAAGCTCGTAGTGCGATGATGTCTCATTCATAGGTAGTAGTACCATTTCTTCACATCTTGTACTAACATTATGGCCAGCCACCATTTTCACAAACAAGGAAGGGAACTTCATATGATGTGGTAGTGAAATCTTGCAGTTAAAGATGCTTTATAAACATTGAAATTTTGGGTGCAGTGAACACACTAAATTTTATGTTTTATGAACCATGAATTGACTGAACCTTTTGAGGTATCTAGGAGATGTTACAGTTTACATTTCTGTACAGAAATTGAAGCATTACTTATCTCCATAAGAGTTCCTGTGTTCACGATGTTAAAGAAGCATACAAAATATGCTGTTTCCAAGCATACAGAATATGTCATCACCAAACACAGGCCATGTTGTCATATTTTGACTGTTCATGTCCCAGTGTCAGACTGAGTCTCCCACGTGTTGGGAAAACAGAAGAGAGAAATGTTTTGTTTAATGATAATGTCAGTTGCGAAGATAATATAGCATGTATTATGGGTGAATAAGATACGTTGATTGACCATTGGTGAAATGGAAGGGAAACCTGAAATACTTGGAGAAAATCCTGTTCCAGTGACACTTTGCTCACCACAAATCTCACATGGACTTGTCTGGGACCGAACCCAGGCATCCATGGTTATAAGCCAGCACCTAAGTGCCTAAGCCATGGCACACTCTGGAAAACACACTTAAATGCTGATGGATGAATTTTGAGATGTTTCCATGCATGCTGGGCAAGGCTTATGGACTGGCCAATGAATGTAACCTCTCCCCAACTTTTACAGAATGTTTCATTGAACATTTGGGTATTCAACTGGGGTGCTTTCATTCTGGGGATATAGGCAGGGGCAGGTTGGATGTGGTAGATTGTTTATTCTGGAAGAACAGATTCCTGGTGGCTGGTGTGCAAGACAGGTGTTCTACAAGGTAGGTGCAGTTTTGTTGGCCCACACTGTTTCCCTATTGAATACTTAATGTTGAAAGGAAATGTATGTTCTTGTCAGGATAAATTTCATGTTTTCAGATTGGTATGTGTGTCATAGAATTAGGTTTGAAGTTTATGTCTGGTTGTGATCCTGACATACTGCTCAAAATCTCAAACCTTATCCTGTTTCTTAGAACAAAATTAAACTTATAAATTGTGATGAAACTGCAGTGTGGAAATACTTTTCAGCATACAGGCTGGTTTTTATTAGACATGTTCATGTTTCTTATAATTAAGCTTTGTATAACTATTTTCACTATAATTTCAAATAAGGCAATAAGGCATTATCTTCTTATTTCAGTTAATGTAGCCCTTCTTTTGATATGTGGTTTTATGTGGCATATCACGCATTTGAGCAATTCCTTGTTTGATTGATGATTACGGTTTGCAACACATTCCCTCATTTTGTAATAGCATCTGTGTATTTTCATGCTGATGTGTTAATATATGCCTAATCAGAATTTGGTTTGATCATTTGACTGCCTTTTCAGGATATGACTGATTGACAGATGTATGCTGAAAAGTACTGTACTTGAGAAACTTCTGTAATAAATTATTACTTCATTAATCTTTAGTCTGAGTTGCAAGTTCCCTTCACTGTCCAGGTATGCAATAATAAGTTATCATTTTAGGTGACCTGAATTCTTTTAAAAATTGTTTATAATCTTATTATTGGCTGTAATGATCAGACATAAAAAATTCTGGAATACAGATTGATAAGGAATGGAACTAATACTGCAAGAAGCATGGCAAACAAAATTGTGTCTTACTTAAGAACACTTACGTATGCCTGGTAGACTAACTAAGACTAACAGTAGAAGTGTGTGTACTGTGTATGCTACTGGCCAAATAATATGAATGATGCGTAGTTCATAATAAGCAACTAACATAGATGTAGGGTGTCACCAAAATGTCCATAGGTGTCACTGCTGTGATTGTCATACGCAGTGAATCATTCTAGTTACTGAAACTTCCCCCACATCCCATCCTGTGGTGAACTTATATTTCTCTGATATAATGACAACTTCTGGATGTAGCAAGCAAACAAAATACTTAATGAGTAGTTTTTTTTAGAAGTGCTAGCTTTAAACTGTTTGTACACGCTTATGTGCATTATTGCTCTCACTGTTACCATACACATTTCAGTGCTGCTGGCATAATTCTTAAAATCTGAAACTTAAAAAAAATTTAAATATTTGTTTCTTATTAAGAATGTTGTATAAGCTGTCAGATTGATAAATTGCAAGCCACTACAGGGATCTTGTCTGTTGAGTGACCGGATTGATTGGAAACTCTTGATTTTATGTGTAGGATGCTTGTAAGCAGCTTGAAGTACAGTGACATTCACCGTTTGTTAGGGATTTGGTTGACAGTAGTAGGGAAATTGGAGTCTCATGTGAAGTACAGACAAGAGGTACGCAGTTGCAAATAATGAAACATCTGTCATAACTACAGGTTCATAACTCCCTTTTGTTGTCATATGTCTTGACACCCACACCTGAACCCCACCTGCCTTCATCTTGTTTTGGTGTTGCCTGACTGTTTCTTCATGTGTGTGTATGTTAATCCGTGTGGTAATATGCATTTTGAGAAGTTGTCTTACTAGCTGCATTGAATATGCATTTTGTTTTTCTATAAATTTGCAATTGAAAGGAGCTTAAATCCAAATATACATATGTTTGTGGTGGAATTTCTTTCTTTCTTTCATGTTTTTACAAAATCTGCAGTTATTATATTCATAGTTTATTTATAGGATGTTATTCAAAATAAAATATATGTGCAAGATTCAAGAATAAACGGTTAGCATGACATGAATTGATTTGTCCCTTTTCTTTTGCAATTCGGAAGGGGAATACTTACTGATTGCAAACAAAATGTAGCCTTTGATGCCTCCTCATAAGAATAAAAGTCTGTCTTGCTAGGTAATTGGTGTGTATAATTTTACAGCACATTAATGGCCTGTTTAGAGTGGCTGAACTGTTAGTTTCTAATTGCAGTGTTTTATTTCTTTCATTACCTTTAGATTTAATTTTAGGTGATATTTCTGTTCTTAACATGGGTGATACACAGTGAATCTGATCATCATTTTACCACATAATTTGTTCCATCATGTAAGCTTATGTTATATTAATATTGTGGTATATGTGTTCTGAAATACTAGTTCGTGTGGCAAGTAGATGCTGCGCAAGTCCTGGCCATGTGCTCAGTGTGTGTATGTTGCTTTGGGTACATTGAACATTTATTCCAATGACAGAAGGAACTTTGGGGTTGTAATTTTTTAGTGCAAGGATATATATAAATTAAAAATTGATACATGTTAATACTTTTTATTAATGTTTTGGTTTGTTACATCACATTGACAGACCAGTGTACTGTCAGTGTTCGTGGAATAAGAGAGTCATTTTTAATACCAGTGACTATGATGCTTTTACATGTAGTTCTATGGTTATGTTTAAATGACGTTACTGGAAGCTGTGTAGCCCTAGTGGTGTAGGCAGTCCCTTCTGTCATTGGGCTGGTTGTGATTTCACATCAGAGCTTACTCTTAAGAACATTCATGACATAAGACTGATATGGAGAGTATGTCGGTAATTTTCATCTTTATTTACAATTAGGAAATCATTAGAGGGGTAAAAAACAACCCAATAGTATGTTGAAATAATAATATATATATGTAAAATATAAAAGCATAAAAGCGTGACAATCAAAAACACACAATTCATCCAGAATACAAGAGGCATAACAAATACACAAAATGAAACAGGTCTTGTTTTATGCGATTTCTTAAAGGTGAACGAATTTTTGACATACACCATGATGTTGGATTCAGTCTAGCATACATCAGTTTTGTTATAATGTTGATCGAATTAAAGGAAGTGCTATGTCTGGAACTGAAGTGTTGTTTGTGTAGCAATACTACTATGTTCCTTTTGGAATGAATGTGAGTCTCTTATATTTTTCTTGCATTAGAAATAGGTAAATACATTATATAGATATGTATGTGTACTGTACAGAAATGTAGCTACTTTGTATACAGTATCTACGTACTCTACAGGTCTGTATGTCGACTAGTAGTATAGTCATACAATATACGTATAGGATGTCAGTCCCCAAACCCCCGGGAAATACACTGTTCTAATTGGGAATGTTGTGTCCGATTTGTGCGGTGTTTTTTTTTTTAGGAACGTAACCCTAGAGTAAAACAAGACCCACCTGTACAGTATTACTGATGAAAAAATGTCAGCTCGAGTATTTGTTAAAATTTAACACCACAACTACAACAGCATGTTTCAGTTTGATATGTTAACCTTTTAAAGCGTACTGGCTACGTGATGCACCAGCAAGTTTAACATTCAAGAACTGTACGCTCTGCCCACACTGTATATATGTGTTTTGTATTTATCTGAAAACAAACAGCAACTTGTGCCACTTACATCATAAACTGATTGGTTTTTATAACTGAGATGAAAAGTGTTTACTGTGCGGTACAAACTAGGTCTTTCAATAAAACAGTTTGCACTTCGTCTTTGTGTGGTTAAGCCATCTTCAGGCAGTATCAGCAAGCTGTATAAAGAGGAATTGTATAATTCTGTATGTGTTATATGAATAGATGTTTTGAGATATCAGTCTTACAATTTTTGTCTTAACTTGTTATGTAGTTAGTGGTATATTAAAATGAAAATTAAAAGTGTGATAGTGATGTAACATAAATATGTTGTGATGGCTTAGTACAATATAGAGCTCTCAGTATTCCAGATACACTTGAAACATGTACGTTTAAACAATAGCTGTTTATTGAGGTGGGTCAATTTTAAAATTCTTGTGTTGTTTTAACAATGTTGAGATGGATAAAAGTTTCCAAAATTTTTGTATAAAGTTTAATTTTCAGATTTTGGTTTGGAAGGCTTCATACAATAAATTTGAATATTACTGTTACATAATGTTAGTGAACAGAAAGGTGCATGTTTGAAGTAACTTTCATTTCATTCGAGTACAAAATTATAAAATAAAGGGTGGGCCATTAACCACAGTGGTATAAAAGTTCCAGACATATTATGTTACGTATAGTTTGCAGATCAAGTCATTTGTGCACATGCTTTTATGTGTTTATTATCAAGTCAAACATTAACCAGTTATTTCAGTGGCTCATTTTTCCCATAGTTTGAAATATTTTTTAATACAATATGATTGTCAGACTTCTGTCATACCCATCTCTACAGGTGCAGGACTTCCTGCGTTACTCATCCTATAAAATACGCCTTTACTGCTGAGTCTAAATGTTCTGATGATGATGTGTTACAATAAATGTGACAGTTATTTTGGATGTTGTACATCATCTTGAGTTTTTCAAGCATAATGTTTGCAAGCTGAGCTTTTTCTATAATCATGTATCAAGGTTTGTGCCTGACGATGAAAACACTCAAGACAGTGGATAATGTCCAAACTAATAGTCATGTCTGTTGTAACTCCTGTACTTTTACAACCTTGTTACCCCACACTGGTTGCTTGATTATTTCATGTAAGAGTAGCATCGATGTTGAACTTCTCAAATAATCTTGCATGTTAGTAATTTGTTGTTTATTTTTTTTCTGTAGAACTAGATTTGGGTTCATTCTGCTACACATTGTACGTAAAATATCAAAATTGTCTGTTTGTTTGAAAACAGGATTTCCATTGCCATCTCTGTTCTGACTGAGGGGGTGGTAGGTTGCATGTTGCCCTTTCAAAGAACATGTTGGTGTATTGCCATTAGCCTGACTAAAGTTTTGGACTTTGGACATTGTCATTCATATTGGGTTTATTGTAGCAGAGCGTTCCAAAAACTGGGTCTGTTTTCTCAGGTGGAGGAGTGGGAGAAGGATCCTAACATGTTGGGCCTCTTTGAAAGAACTACTTATGCTTTTAGTAAGTCCTTCAAATGAGCTGTCATATTAGAATTCATCCTCCCCCCCTCACTTTTTTTTCCTCCACCTCCACCCAGTTTTCAGAATGTTACAGTAAACAAAGTAGCCACTGGCTTAAGACATTAGGCTTATAGATTACATGCTAATTTATTGACAGTGTTTACATTTAGTTATGCAGTAGTTTGGAATGGGGTATAGTAATTAGGAATGGGTCTGTCATAGTTTGGAATGGGGATGTAATAATTAGGAATGCAGATGTAATGGTTTGGAATGAGGATGGAATAGGTTGGAATTTGGATGTAATAATTATGATTGCAGATGTAATAGTTTTGAATGGGAATGTAATAATTTTGCTCCAAAGATAAGGATGATGCCATTTTTGTTAGTTTAAAGCATCTTGTGTATCTGTTGTGTAGCCCCTGTATATTAGATGTGTGGACTGAAGTAATTATGTTGTGTGTGTTCCTAACTTAGCACACATATTGGGAGCAACACAGGGTTGTATGTGTTTATGTTTGTAGTGGTTTGTGTTTGTGTTATGGATAGAAATGCATTCAGTGGTAAGTCAGTTGTTACTAGCTATCCAAGTTTGTGCTAATTATCCTCCTTTAAATTGTACACTTTTTCTTCATGTTATGACTACGCTATTGAGTATTTGAGGTGAATTACTGTAGATTCACTAGACACAGTAGTTTAATAGTTAGTAGCAGATAACTGGCCAGTAGTGACACATAACAGAATTTACAGAGCTTCAAGTTGGCCACACATCTTGTGTTCAGCGCTAAGGTTAAGGTGTGGAGCTCTGTCTCCACTCTGTGGTTTGTCTTTGTGGCATGTGCGTAATTAAGCAAGGGGAACTTTATTTACCATTATAACTACATTTTTTATGAAATCTTATTTTTAAGTGTTTGAATATTTTTGCGAATAACCTAGAGGTTATTCCTGTGAAACGTTTTGTGATAATTGAATAAGTAAACACACAAATGAGAGATGGGGTATGTATTAAGATCCTTCCACAGTGGGAATAGAATAATGAAATTAATTTCTGTAGGTGTATATGAGGGAATGTTGTCTAGATTGTAGCACTTCCTTATTTTTACTTTTTTGATAACAGAAGTGATTGCCTTTTCATGCACCTAAACACCATGCCATGTGGCCACAACTTGGCCAAGAAGTATGGTTATTTTAAAATTTACTTAGTATTTACGTGCATAGTTCTTGAAACACTTGCAAGTAGTACTGTTTGAAAAATTTCCTAAATCTTACCTGGGATTTCCTATATTACACTAATTTTTTAGGTAATGGAGGAGAATAATATACCTTTAAAACAGATTTATTTGTGTTTTTCCAAGTGTGTTTTAATATTTGTATGACAACCACAAATTTATGTTATTTATGCCTTCTATAATTTAAAAATAGACACAACAACATTACCTGTGAATCAAAATTGAATCTGGGACCTCTGAAATTATGTCATTTTCAATTTAACTACAAACAGTACTTACTGTTTCTGAAACAGAAATGAACTTAGGCCATGCTGTGTTTGAAGCAAGGTTGCTGACAATCATGGCATTTGTTTCTTTTTTTTTTTGTTGTTGTTGTTTTGTGTGGTTTTTTTTTTATGCACGTGCGTGTGCACACCAGAACAGTGAGTGTTCACAGTTGAAGTGATGATAATGAGTTCTGTCTGTTGTGTTGTGGACACATCTTGCCTGCTGATGATGCAGTGACCTATGTTCAAGCTGCTGTGAGTTTGCTTCAGAAGGCTTTTGTGGTTCTATTTAGAGTGAACATAGTTTAATACTTGTTTTTGAGTGGCATATTTCTGAAGATAAAATAATAAAACACATCACAGGGTAGTGTGCTTCTTGTGTTGTGAAGCTGGCGGTAGGGAATATTATTAATTGGCAGTACTGTAGCTGCTGTAGGTCTGTCATATAAATTTTAGAAATGTTTTTATGGTTCATATATTATGATTTGGTTTCATGTCAGAATAAACAGTCCACAAATCAGTCTTAGTAAACTGATTTTATTTTACTCATTATTGAAATGGCAACAAGTTAAGAGGGACAGTGAGAGAACTTTTGTTAGATTAATTTTGCAGTTTTTTGATGTACCTCATACAGAGTGGGGCAAAAGTAGGTCATACAGAGGTTGGATACTATATACTGTATACCTGCTTTTGGCCCACTCTGTATAATGTGACATATTGTGTAGTTGTTAAATTTAAGTAGGAATCAAAATGTCAGTACTTTAAGTAGTTCTGACAGTAATCTTTGATTTTGGTCTTACATACTAGTTTATGGTGTGCATTTTTCTGAGTTATGGCACATATCTTTGATAAATTATGGTGCATCCACAACTACACTTTGATTTGGCATTATCTTCAGGCCTTGTCTGTAACCATTGTGTTAGAAGGGGGATGTTGCTGGAATAGGTAACTGCACCTTGGATGTGGCATTGAAAAAGTACACTTTTTGTGTGACACCAGAGAGCATTCTAGGCATGAAAGTGAAGTGGGCCTTGAAATGATTTGGACTGATCCAAAATGACAATGGCTGGAGAAAATTTCCTGTAGGTTTTTGTCATGAATTTCATACAATCTGTGTGTGGTTTTGAGCACTGCTGCAGTTGGATTGATGGTCATGATGAAAATACTAGATGCACTTGGAATTTTTTCCCGAAAAGCATGTAATATGAGATTTAGAGCTGGGGGAGGGTTGTTCTTTTGGAGTAGATCATATAAGCTAGCTACCAGGTAGGAATCGAGAATTTAAAGGTGTAAAGTAGTTGCATCTAAGGGAATACAGCTTGTTATTGAAAGGGTGGGAGGTAAACCAGCAACATGCTGAAACATAGCACTAATAAGCACACTATCTTGATTTTGACAAGCAGTGATAGTGAGATATATCTTGTTACCACTTCTTCATTGAAAAGAAACATATGTATCACTTTTTCTCACTGTATCTCTTTGTGCTCGGTAACATGTAATTTTTATATTGAATGTTGTTATGTGTAATAAAGAGCATAAAGAACGGTTAATTTGAAAGCTTTGTAAGACAAAACAGCAGATTCTGGAACAGGTCATCTTCGGAAAGAAAGAGTGTTATAGATGTTGATTTTTTGCTACAGGTCGTCTTCGCAGAATGGGGCGTGCCTCTCGCAACTACACCATTGGGTTCGTGGTGCACCGTAACTGAGTTCAAGAGTGAAGAATTGCATGAATTTATTCCTCCTCATAGTTTTGTGTGCACCAGGATAAAATATTTTGTATGAGAGCTTTGAACATGGTGTGTTGAATTGAGGCTTTCTATTATCTTTCATTTACTACATCTCCTTTTTTAAAAAATAAGAACACTCCTCATTCTTTTTATGCCAAAACCTTCCTACCACTTTTGTAAAAACAATTGTTCCATTTTATATGTAGATGGACATAATTGATAATTGCTATGCTCTGTTGTATGATGCTTTGGAAGTTGAATTACTGTAACACCAAGATGCACATTTCATACACATCCTATAATATTTTCATCTTATATTTGTAAGGTTCAAGAGGGATTTGCTGACTGATATTTGAGGTTGAAGTTTTTGCAGTTAAGCTGTTGAATTTTGTTGCATAAGACCGATTTTTGTCTACCGTAGTTACACTTTAATGCAGAAATTTGCCATTTTTGTTTATTGCTCTGGCTTACTGAAGCAGTTGTTCTTAGTATTGGGACTTATGTATGTGGGTGTGAATATTTGCTGCTGTCAAAGTACTCATTTTTTGAATGAGCTTACTGCAGTTCCAAACGTTACTGGACACCATTTTTGTAGAAAACAACTAAATGCTGTGGATTGAGCTGTATGAACTAGAATTCAGACATAGAACATTTTTGACAAAGGTAAATTGTTGTACATTTCTTTCCTAAGTTTTTTTCCCTCCCCAAGTTGTGGGATTGTTTTAATTTATAAATGAAACTTTAATCCTAAATGTTATCACATTAAATATGGCTGTAGACTACTTGCTTGTACAAACTTGTAAGTATTTTGTATTTTTTTTGGAACAGATTAATAATCGTATTGACACGTGGATAATGGTGTTAAGTAGATACTGGTGCCCAGGCTTCCTGTGCTTTCATCTCACTGCTGTGATATGTTTGACTTGACATGAAATATTGTGTGTACATACTTGTGACTAGTATCCCATTATCTCAAGTAAATCTGCTGTAACAGTGCCATGCTTGAAGTGACTAGGCGGCTGACTGCAGTGATGTGTGTCAGCACTGTTTCACAGGCAGCATTATGGAAATATTGTGGACATATGTAAACCAATGAGACATAGTACTGACCATCAAGTACTTTGTTGTCAAACTGTAATACTCATTGTCAAACCGAAATAACATATTGACATCTCTTATTAAGGATACTCTCTAGATGATGATGGTTTGATTGTGTTCCAGCTATCATCTGTCAAGTCACTGCTGTATAAATTGGTACTGTGCATTTTATTTCTTGCTGTCCCATTGTACCACAAGAATGGTGGTGGTGTTTGATACTGCTAGGATAAGGTGTTGCACACATAATTGATTTTTATTGCATAATTGCACCTCTTTTATTGTTGATGCCTTTAATGTACAGTAGTGAAACGTAATAATAATAATAATATTAGTTATGAAAACAGTAATGATGGTAATGTTAAAATTAAAAATAGATGTTATAAACATATAACCTACAGTCATATTCCCAGTATTCCGTGTGTTTAGCCATGCACGGGATTGTGCCGAGGTATTCTGTTTTTATGTACTGTATTCTAGTTACAGTGAAATCCCAATTTAGTGAATAGTTTTTCTTATCCCAGACAAGGCCCAGCATAAACCATGTACATAGTGACATTTGATTTTATAGTGTGTTCATAATAATATAGTTTTATTTATGTTTAACAATTAAAATAATAAATTGTGAATGTTAAAGTGTAAAGAAAATTAGAGCCCCTTCACTTTATCTACAAATTTGTTGTCACACTTTACTAATGAATTTAGTTCTAATAAATAATCCACATTTAATGGAATGAATTTTTGACCTTACAGAGTTTATATGTAAATTTAATACAATTATGATTTAAATGACAGCTGATATTTACACGTTTTCTATGCTACCTATTTTTAACACGCGAAAGTGATGTTTGTGGAGTCGACGTCACATTCTGAACATGCACCAAAGCCATGCTGCTTGTGGTATCAGTCACTTTGATTCAAAACTTATGTTCTTTTAGTGTTTATTTTGTGTCATTATATAGAAATTTACATGATATTATTGATCATGTAATTTTTTTATTTGTATAAAAGTGGTTTCTTGAGCTCCTAATGTAAAGAAGTTATTTTTTTATAAATACATACAGTAAGGCTGAGAGAATGATGAACAGTTTTGTTGTACAATTTTATGACAATTATACATATGTGAAATCCTCGATTTAATGTAAGAAATGCCATTCCCCTAGACATTCATTGAATAGGGATTTCACTGTGTGAGATTATTTCAGTTAACTGTCCAGTTTACTTCTCACCATTCCTTGTCATCCTTCCCATTGTCTGTGTTGGATTGTATCTGTCCCTGTGAGTGGTTCCTCAACTTTGTTTGATTTTCAGAAAGTGCTGTTTACTCTATTGATAAAGTGAGTTTGACAGTTTTGAAATTACTATTTAAAATATGCTGTGTGGTACCGTGAAAGGGTTCTGGTACAGAAGGAAGAACAGTGATAATATAGAAGGAAGGTGGAATCAGCCCCCACATATTATGGCATGCACACTTGCAATTTGTGTGAAAATTTGATGTTCAGGTGACTGGGCATCATGATAAATTCTTATAATAAAACCAACTAGATGCACTGATTTCTCAAATTTATTTATGGAATAAAACTCTACATGTTTCAGACAGTTCCTCTGTCCATCATCAGGAGTTTTTCACTGTACACACAACAAACCTATATGACATATACCATTGCTGTATGTACAGTGAAAAACTCCTGATGATGGACAGAGGAACTGTCTGAAACATGTAGAGTTTTATTCCATAAATAAATTTGAGATGTAGTTGGTTTTTATTGTAAGAATTGTTTGAAACTGTTGAGTGGATGTGATAGGTCGTGAGGATTGCACAGTACTTGTGATTATTTAAAGTGTGTGTGTGTGTGTGTGTGTGGGGGGGGGGGGCTGGTTCCTGTTGAGTAGTGGGTAGACAAGCAGCAGGCTGACTTCAAATTTTCCTAATAATTATAATAGAGATCATTGCATGTTGCAGTAGTGATAGCCTGCACCATGGTGTTTTTGAGTGGTATGGCAAGGACAGTTTTCAATTGAAGACAAGCTGCTGAGCAGATGGCCTGTGTTACTGTAGTAGTTCATGAAACAGGTACTGTAGGCTGTGTATACTGTTTGCTATGTGAAATGATTCGAGAATGTTTGAATTTGAGTTGGTAGTTTTGACACCATCTTTGTTAAGGATCTGAAGACAGACTGGTTGCGTGCCAACACATGAACAGGAATGCTGATGTGATTGTGCTGTTACTGGAGCCACAGTTTTTGAAAGTTTAAACTCTTCTGGTGGTCCTTTGCCTTGATAAGTTGTAGTTTCTGTACAGAGTGATATTTTAGTCAGTTGTGCAAAGTATTTACTGACTCAGTTATGCCAATTCTAAGAAGACTGTATTGCAGACACAAGCAGGCAGAAACACCACTCTGATACATGCTAATAAAAAAAGCCAAGAAATAAAGTAATTGTTAAGCAGTGACATGTTCAAAGTAAACCTATAGGTGGGTAACTGCAAACCAACAACGGATGAACCATGCTAATGGACCGTAAGAAACAATGAAGACTCGCAATAATGTGAACATTTTGCATACAACAGAAGGAAATTAACGAGGTTACCATACTGAGTGTGTGTGTGTGTGTGTATCTCTTAGGGCTCACGAAGATAACTTTGCAGCTGATTTCTTCCACGCATGCACACACACAAACTAGTTCAGATTGTGTGTTCTGTTTCTAACATTGGGCACTCAGTATAAGAGTTGTAGTGCTTGTTGGTCTAATATTTCTAATATGCAACATTTGTTTGTTCGGTTGACTGAAGGGTTCACACTTGATTTGTCCATAATTTCATTGATTCGTTACTGTCATTCCTGTGCATTTTAAGGACTGATTAGCCATGCTAGTATAGTTTGATTTCAGTGCCTTCTCTGTGTGTTAGAGCCTAATTTTATCACATGACTGTAACTACCTATTCAACAATTTTGCAGTCACCTCCAACACTGGAGACCGCCTCCTCCATGTACAACCTGAAGAGATGCCATATCATTCAGAAATAATGTTCCAGTTCCTGTATGTTTGTCATCCTTCCGTTTCCTCTGTCTTTCCATTATGTTTTTTTTACTGTAATTGTTTTTTAATCAGAAATTTCCCCGAGGTTAATGAATTATATGTTTCTCTTTTCCTTGTCTTTATCCACATCTTAACCTAGAATTATTCCACCTTCCTGAAACTTCCTAAACTGACCACTTTCAAATTTTACCAACTATCCCCCATTACTTTTTTTTTTTCACCCCGTGAGTTTCTTTAGATATTTTCTCCCACGCATGCTGTCGGAAGCCCGGTTTCAGCTGTGTCCCATGAACCGAAGGGTGACGACCAGTTTTATACGCTGTCTGAGCAGAAACTAGAGACGCCAACGCAAATAGGCAGTCGGGGTTTAAAGGCCATATCAAGCGTCTGTGGGGGATTGACATGCACGCAAGGTTTGGGTGGGGTGTATTGATCCAGTAACCAGGCTTTAGATGCACCAGAACATAGGGTTCATTCCGTTGGCAGGTGATACTCCGCGGGTTGGCTGTTTTGTATGTTGTCTCCCAGTGAAATCAACTGCGTAGCGATAGAATGTTTTTTTCGGCCGTGAA
>Ga0123355_10010687_pt1 | contig 14099 bp, 12 predicted proteins | sample TergutEmb28metaG_3_FD_89872 | JGI IMG/M metagenome (GOLD analysis project Ga0123355, IMG submission 89872) | Embiratermes neotenicus P1 segment gut microbial communities from Petit-Saut dam, French Guiana - Emb289 P1 | ecosystem: Host-associated > Arthropoda: Insects > Digestive system > Gut ... | reverse complement strand
GACACCGATGTCAGGGCCGCCGCCCCAGTCACCGGAGATATCGCCGAACGAAAGGAAGCGCGCTTCACGGCCGTCGGCGCTGCGGCCGAGGCAGTTGACGCCGGTGCCGGCGACGACCGCCACGCCCCAGCCGCGGTCGGTGCCGGCGCGCAGCAGCGCGTCGGTGTCGTTACCGATCGTCAGCTCCCGGCTCCAGCCGACCGCCGCCATCCCGCGCTCGAGCGCCGCGTGCTCCTCCGGGAGATCGATGCCCGCCAGGAGCAGGTATCCGCTCGTGGCGATCGGCTGGGCGCGCGGGTCCAGGCCGGCCTGCCGGGCGGCCTGTTCGAGCAGCGCGCGCAGGACCTCGACGGTGCCGTCAACGCCCAGGTAGTGGACCTGGCTGCGGCCCCCGCGGGCGTGCCCGAGCAGCTCGCCGTCCTGGTCGAGCAGCGCCAGGTCCGTCTTGCTGCCGCCGCCGTCGACGGCCAGCACGATCCCGTCACGCGCGGCCGCGCCGGTCATCGGTCAGGGCCGGGCTGGTTCGGTCCGCCGCCGTCGGGCCGCCTCAGCAGCTCGAGTTCGAGCAGCTCGCCCGAGATCCCATACTCACGGACCAGCGGGTTTGCCAGCAGCGCCATCCGCGCCAGCCGTGGGTCACCGCCGGCGGCGGCCTGCTTGGCCAGCCGCTCATATGCCGAGACGTGCTGGACCAGTCCCAGCAGCTCGGGTTTCAGCGGCTCCTGCGACAGCGGCTGGGCGCCGGCGCTGGTGATCCTGGCGGGGACCTCCACGACGTCGTCATCCCGCAGTCCGGCGAGCGTCCCGTTGTTGCGGATGTCAACGACCTGGACCTCACCGGAGTCCGTCTCCAGCGAGCGCACGAGCTGGATTGCCGCCTCGCTGTAGAACGCGCCGCCGCGCTGCTCCAGCAGCGCCGGCTTCTCGCTCAGGTTGGGGTCGCGATACATGTTGAGCAGTCCGCTCTCGATCTCCATCACGGTCTGCGCGCGCGGCGGCTCGGTCTTCTGCTCCGCGATCACCTCTCGCTCGGCGTAGAAGTAGCGCAGGTAGTAGGACGGGATCGCGCCGAGGTCGTCAAAGATCGCGCGCGGCAGGCCGATCTCCGCGGCGAGCGTGTCCCCGTAGCCGTCGATGATGTCGCTGAGCACGTCACGGCCGTCAACCATCACCGAACGGATCCAGGTCAGGTGGTTGAGCCCGACCTGATCGACCCGGACCGCATCCGGGGGCAGGCCCAGGTGGCGCGCGAACTGACGCTGAAAGTTGATCGCGACGTTGCAGAGGCCGATCGCCCGGTGACCGTCGTCGAGCAGCGCACGGGTGACGATCCCGACCGGGTTGGTGAAGTCGACGAGCCAGTGGCCGGGGTTGGCGATCTCCCGCGCCCGCCGCGCGATCCCGAGTACGACCGGGACCGTCCGCATCGCCTTCGCGAGCCCGCCGGCGCCGGTCGTCTCCTGCCCGATGCAGCCGCAGGCCGCCGGGATCGTCTCATCGCGCAGGCGGGCCTGCTGGCCGCCGACGCGGATCTGGATCAGGATCTTGTCGGCGCCCGCGAGTGCGCGGTCGATCTCGCCGGTGACAAGCAGGTCACCGGCGAAGCCCTGACGCTCCAGCATCCTCTCGGCCAGGCCACCGACGACCTCACGCCGCACAGGGTCGATGTCATGCAGCACCAGCTCATCGATCTGAAAGGACTCGGCCTCACGTGTGAGCCCGGAGACGAGCTCGGGGGTGTAGGTGGAGCCAGCGCCGATCACCGCGAGCTTCATCGCTGCGCCGCCTGCAGCGCCGGACGCTGCCGCTCCGCGGACGGGCGGGCCACGATCTCCGACGCCAGGCGCACAGCGGCCTCCAGCGCCCGCGGCCACTGGGCGCCCCGGGCCAGGGCGTCGATCAGGCCGGCGTTGAAGGCGTCGCCGGCGCCGGTCGTGTCGACGACCTCCACCGCCGGGGCGGGAACGGAAAGCGTCGCCCCGCCGGACGTCACCGCATAGCACCCGTCGGCGCCCAGCTTGACGACCACGGACCCACCGGAGCGCTCCTGGAGCACATGCGCCGCGCTGCGCGGGTCGCCGGGCACATCGGCGAGCGCGCAGGCCTCGATCTCATTCGGGAGCAGCACGTCCACGAGCGGCAGCAGGCCGTGAACCTCGTCACGGGTTGCGGGCTCGAAGCCAGCGGGGTCGCAGGTAGTGTCAAAGAACGTGCGTGCTCCCTGTGCGCGGGCGTCGGCCAGCAGCTTCCGCGACGCCTCACCGCGCAGGCGCGGAGCAACGAAGTAATCGCAGAGCAGCAGGTTCTGGCAGTTGAGCGCGTCCTCCGGGATCATCTCCGCGTCCCACTGCGCGTTGACGCCCAGGAAGGTGAGGAACGTGCGGTCACGGACCTGCGACTGCAGCGCCACGGTGAGCCCGGTCACCGCGCCGGGAACAACGATCAGGTCGTCCGCGACGCCCGCGGGGGAGAGCTCCGAACGCATCAGGGCACCAAGCGCATCATCCCCGATGCAGCCGACAAGCCGCACGTCCATTCCGATCTCCGCGGCCGCCAGGCCGGCGTTGGCGCCGGCGCCGCCGGCCCTCACCGCCGCATCATCGAGCAGCATCGTCGCGCCCGGAGCCGGAAGCTCGGTCACCGCGCGCACGATCACGTCGGCCTGGACACAGCCGATGATCGTGACGTTCGCTGGAGGTGGCGGGGAGGCCAACGCGTGGGAGTCCTCTGACTACTCGGGAATTTGCAAAGAGTTTGCCTTATCAGGGTCGGACGGCCTATTCTGTCGCCAGGCGAAGCCCCATCTTCAGGCGCAACGCATCTTATTCGTAAAGAGCCTTTCCTTCAAATGGAACTCTCGGGCAGCGGCACAGGCAACGGCAACGGAACCGCGGGCAACGGCCGCGACCAATCTGAATCGAGAATGGGCATGCTCCGCGGGCTCGGTGAGCAGGCGGTGCTCGAGTCGATCTTCGGGAGCGGGCCGATCACCCGGCCGCAGATCGCCAGCGCCACCGGGCTCTCCAAGCCGACCGTCTCGGCCGCCGTCAGCCGCCTCGAGCAGGCCGGGCTCGTGCGCGCCGCCGGCACCCGCGTCGGCCACCGCGGCCGCCAGCCGGTCGCCTACGAGGTCAACTCGCGCGCCGGGTTTGTGGTCGGTGCCGACATCGGGGGCGCGAACCTGCGCGTGGCCGCTGCGGACCTCTTCGGCGAGCCCATCTGCGACGACCAGCGCGCGACCCCAAAGGACGGTGCGCGCAGCGTCGGCGAGCAGCTGTTGGAGTTGGTCACGGAGGTGATCGACGAGGCTGCCGGCGCACATGGCGCGCCGCTGGCACTGGGGGTCGCATCTCCCGGGATCATCGACCAGGCCAGCGGCCGCGTCACCTCGCTCGCGTACAACGTCGTCCCTGAAGGCCGCTTCGACCCAGCCGACGTGATCCGCGCCCGCTTCGACATACCGGTCATCGTCGACAACAACGTGAACCTCTCTGCCGTCGGCGAGAAGTGGTTCGGGCTGGCACGTGGGGTTTCCACGCTGGTCTTCATCGCTCTCGGCTCCGGCGTCGGGCTCGGGCTGATGGTGGGCGACGAGCTGCTGCGCGGCGCCCACGGCGCCGCCGGGGAGATCGCGTACCTACCCCTTGCCTCCGACCCGTTCGACCCGCGCCATCGCCTGCACGGAGGCCTAGAGGACGAAATCGGCGCGGCCGGCATCGTCGCCGCGTACAACGCGTCGCGGGGCCCGGGGGACAGCGAGGTGGCGAGCGCGCAGGAGGTCTTTGAGCGGGCCGGCGGCGGCAACGGCGCCGCACACGGTGTGGTCGAGCACGTGGCGGCGCGTCTGGGCGAGGCCGTCGGAACCGTGTGTGCGATCGTCGACCCGGAGCTGGTGGTGCTCGGCGGCGGCATCGGCTCCAACCGGCTGCTGCTGCGCGGTGTCCGTGGCGCCGCGGCGGCCCTGGTCCCGGTCACGGCCCGCATCGAGACGAGCCGGCTGGGTGAGCGTGCCGCGCTGCAGGGTGCGGTTGCGGTGGCGCTGCGAGAGGCGCGTATGACTCTGCTCTCGTCCGGTAGCCGGCAGCGGTCGCTCTAATGCTCGTCCGCAACCACTGGCCTGCCGCTGAACGTTCATTGAAATTCGGAGAAGATCATCCAAAAACGCGCTGGGGGCTTGCGTCCGCCACATCACAAAGTTATTCTTTTTGTTTAGAAGTTTCCCAAAAGAGTTCTGGCTAGCCGAAATCAATCTGAGGGAGGATTTGATGAAGCGCTTCAATTGGCTGCTTGCCGCGCCCATCGCGTGCGTGGCCATGGCCGCCTTTGGTGGTACCGCCCTTGCCGGTGGGACCACCGGTTCAGCTGCCGCGGGCAGCGGTGCCCCGACCGGTAAGGTCGGCGGCAAGATCGTGATCGACAACGAGTCGGGTGCAACCTGGTCATGCCAGTTCAACCCGCTGAACCCGGCAGACTTCGGCGCCGGCACCACGTTCGGTCTCATGTACGAGCCGCTGATGTACGTGAACATCCTTCAGAGCACCGCCGCCCCGAAGCCGATGCTTGCGACGGCGGATGCGTGGTCTCATGGTTTCAAGACCCTGACCTTCACGATCCGCAGCGGCGTCAAGTGGACCGACGGCACAGCCTTCAGCGCCAAGGACGTCGTCTACACGTTCAACGCCATCAAGAGCGACAAGGCGCTCGACATCAACTCGCTGTTCACCAACGACGGCGGGCCGATCGAGAGCGTCACCGCCAAGGGCTCGGACAAGGTCGTCTTCAAGTTCAACGCGCCGGCACAGACGTACTTCTATTACGTCGCCGATCAGACGGCGATCGTCCCGCAGCACATCTGGAGCAAGCTCAGCCAGAGCAAGCTCGCCACCTACACCGACACCAAGCCGGTCGGCACCGGCCCGTACACCCTGGGCAGCTGCTCCGCCCAGAACATCAAGTACGAGCGCAACGCCCACTACTGGCAGAGCAAGCCCAGCCATCCGGTGCCGATGATCCAGGAGATCGACTACCCGTCGTTCCTCTCGAACACCTCCGCCAACCTGCAGCTTCAGCAGGGTCTCGCGCAGTGGGGTGGCCAGTACATCCCGAACGTGAACTCGTTCTACATCAAGGGCAACCCGAGCCGTCACATCTGGTACCCGCCGACGCAGAACGTCGCGCTGGTCCCCAACCTGGACAACGCGCTGCTCAAGCAGCTTCCGGTTCGCCAGGCGATCCTCGCGGCCCTGAACAAGAAGCAGATCTCGGCACTCGGTGAGGGCGGCGAGGAGCAGGCCGCGAACCAGACGGCTGTCGTGACCCCGACGTTCTCGGCGTGGGCAGACACCTCGATCAAGCAGCCCTCCTACAACACCGCGAACGCGAAGGAGATCCTCAAGCGTGCCGGCTTCACCAAGAACGGCTCCGGCATCTACGCGAAGAACGGGCAGGCCCTGAGCTTCACGATCAAGACGATCACGGGCTACTCGGACTGGGACGCGTCCCTGCAGATCATCACTCAGGAGCTGAAGGCCGCCGGCATCCAGGTGACCGTTCAGGACGAGGCGTCAAACACCTACCAGTCCGACCTGCAGGGTGGCAACTTCCAGCTGGCATATGCCGGCTCCGGTGGCCCTGCCGCGATCAGCCCCGGCCCGAGTCCGTACTACGAGCTCCGCGGGTGGCTGCTGAGCCACAACATCGGCTCGACCAACTACGAGCGTTACAAGAACCCGGCGACCGACAACCTGCTGAACTCGTACGCGTCGGCCAACGCGGCCGGTCAGAAGCACATCATCGACCAGGTCCAGAAGCTGATGGTCAGTGACATCCCGTTCATTCCGGTGACCGAGGGCGTCGACTGGTTCCAGTACGACACCACCAAGGTCGGTGGCTGGCCGACCGCGTCGGATCCGTACGCTCAGCCGTCGCCGTACTCCTCGCCGGACAACGGGCAGGTCGTCGCCCACCTGTACCCGACCAAGTAGTGGGGCTCATCTGCGCGTGAGGTCACTCAACCGATGACGACCGTCCGGTGAGGTACCTCACGCGCAGAGGTGGTCTGTTTCTGATCACCCTCTGGGCAGCGCTGACTGTGAACTTCATCATTCCCCGGCTGATGCCGGGGAATGAGGCACAGGCTGTTTTGGCCACCTTCCGCGGCGTCAACCCGTCGGCCGTGAAGGCGCTGGAGATCCAGTTCGGGCTCAATCAGCACCACACGCTGATCTCCAGCTACCTCACGTACCTGGGCCACACCGTGACCGGCAACCTCGGCGTCGACGCCCAGAACGTGCCGGTCCTGCACGAGATCATGTCCAAGCTCCCGTGGACGCTCGGCCTGGTCGGCATCACGACGATCCTGGCGTTCGCGATCGGCACGCTCGCGGGCGTCTACAGCGCCTGGCGCCGCGGCGGCCGCGTCGACGCCTTCCTGCCGCCGGCGCTGTTCATCGTCTCCACCATCCCCGTGTTCTTCGTCGGCCTGTTGCTGCTGTATGTGTTCGCGATCAAGCTGAACGTGCTGCCGCTGAGCGGCAACTACTCGATCGGCGCGACGCCCAGCTTCTCGGCGTCGTTCATCGGCGATGTGCTCAAGCACGCGGTGCTCCCGGGGCTCAGCCTCATGATCGTCACCGCCGGACTGTGGGTGTACTCGATGCGCAACAACATGATCACCACGGTCTCAGACGACCACGTGAAGATGGGCAAGGCGAAGGGCCTCTCGGAGCGGCGCGTGATGTTCGACTACGCCGCCCGCAACGCGATCCTCCCGAACCTCACCGGGTTCGCGATGCAACTCGGATACGTGCTCGGCGGCTCGATCGTGATCGAGTACCTGTTCTCGTACCCGGGCCTCGGCTACCTCTTCTACACGGCGACGACGGACCACGATCTGCCGATGATGCAGGGGCTGTTCCTGTTCTACACCCTGGCTGTGCTCGTCTGCGTGCTGATCGCCGATCTGGCGACGGCCGTCCTCGACCCGCGGACCCGGGACGCGTGATGAAGCGATTCACCGGCACCGTGGGCAACCTGATGCGCAACCGCAAGGCCGCGGTGGGCATCATCATCCTTGCGATCTGCCTGTTTGCGGCGCTCTTCCCCGGGGTGATCGCCTCCGACAGCCCGACCGCGACCGCCTACCTTCCCAACCAGCTGCCCTCCGGGGCACACTGGCTGGGAACCACCCAGCTCGGGCAGGACGTGTTCTCGCAGCTGATCCACAGCACGCGCCTGACGCTCTGGGTGACGTTGGTGGTCACCTCGATCGCGACGCTGATCTCGATGGTCGTCGGCATCACGGCCGCCTACGTCGGCGGCGTCACCGACCGCGTCCTGATGATCATCACCGACATCTTCCTGATTCTTCCGGTGCTGCCGCTGCTGATTCTGCTGGCGGCCTACCTGGCGCCCGGCGTGACATCGCTCATCATCGTCCTGACCATCACCAGCTGGGCCTTCCAGGCACGGCAGCTGCGCTCGCAGGGCCTCGCGATCCGCAACCGCGACTTCCTGATCGCCGCGCGAGTGCGCGGTGAGAGCGCGCTGTACATCATCTTCCGGGAGATCGTCCCGACGATGACCTCGCTGCTGGCCGCCTCGTTCCTGGGCCTGGCGATCTTCGTGGTCGGCTTCGCCGCCAGCCTGCAGTTCCTCGGGCTGGGCAACAGCAGTGAGCTGATGTGGGGAACGATGCTCTACAACGCGCAGCAGGGAGCTGCGCTGGAGTCCGGCAACGCGTGGTGGGCGCTGGCGCCGGGCGCCGCCGTCGCGTTCCTCGGGGCCGGCTTTGCGCTGGTGAACTACGCATTCGACGAGATCTCCAACCCGGCACTGAAGCCGGTGAGGCGCAAGCGGAAGAGGAAGCGTGTCCGAGCCTCTGCTTGACGTCTCCGGCCTGTGCGTCGACTACATCACCGCGAAGGGGACCACCCGCGCGGTCGAGCAGGTGAGCTTTCAGCTGGCTCCGGGCGAGTTCCTCGGAGTCGTCGGTGAGTCCGGCTGCGGCAAGTCGACGATGCTGTTCGGCGTCTCCCAGCTGTTGTCCGACACGGCGCAGATCTCCGGCGGGTCGGTGAAATTCAAGGGGCGTGAGCTGGTCGGTCTGGCCGAGAAGCAGTTGCGTGGGCTCCGCTGGCGGGAGTTCGCGGTCGTGATGCAGAGCGCGATGAACGCGCTGAATCCGATGAAGACCGTGGGCGCCCAGTTCAGCGACGTGATGCGCGCCCACGGCCAGACCGACAGGGTGAAGATCCGCAAACGCTCGGAGGAGGTGCTCGGACTGGTCGGGATCGACACCGCCCACCTGCGGAGCTTCCCGCACCAGCTCAGCGGTGGCATGCGTCAGCGCTCGATGATCGCGATGGCGCTGCTGTTCGAGCCGTCCCTGATCCTGATGGACGAGCCGACGTCCGCGCTGGACCTGGTGGCCCAGCGCTCACTGATGAACCGCATCAAGGAGCTGCAACGGGAGCTGGGATTCGCGGCCGTGTTCGTCACCCACGACATGTCGGCCGTGAGCCGCTTCTCGGACCGGATGCTGGTGATGTACGCCGGACAGGTGTCCGAGTCGGCGCCGACGCGAGAGCTTTTCAGCACCCCGCGCCACCCCTACACGCGCGGACTGATGGAGGCGTTCCCATCGGTCCGCGGGCCGCGCAAGCAGCTCGCCGGGATCCCCGGCAGTCCCCCGAACCTGGCCGAGCCGCCACGCGGCTGTCGCTTTCATCCGCGCTGCCCGGTCGTGATGGAGCAGTGCCCCACGACCGCACCGGAGCTGGTCGCGGCCGGCGGCGCCCAGGTCCGCTGCCTGCGCTACGAGCCTGCAGAACCCGCAGAACCCGCAGAGCCCGCACAGCTCTCAGCCACGGAGGAGGACTAGCCGTGTCCGCGTCAGGCACGGAGCCGCTGCTGCGCGTGAGCGGTCTCACCCGCCACTTCAACGTCGGCGGGCTGCTGTCGCACCAGACCCTCCACGCCGTCGACGACTTCAGCTTCACGATCGGTGAGGGCGAGATCCTCGCCGTGGTGGGGGAGAGCGGCAGCGGCAAGAGCACGGTCGCCCGTCTGCTGGCCCACGTCTATCCGGTCACCGCCGGAGAGATCGAATACCGCGGCCGGCGTGTCGAGAAGCTCCGCAGCCGTCGCAGCCTCGCGTGGTACCGCGGCGAGGTGACGATGGTCTTCCAGGACCCGTTCAGCGCCTTCCACCCGGTCCACAGGATCTCCCACGGGGTGATGCGCAACCTCAAGCTGCACCGTCCCGAGCTGAGCGCGGCCGAGCGCCGGCGGGAGGCCGAGCGTGTATTTGAAGCGGTCGGACTGGCGCCGCGGATGCTCGACCGTTACGCGTACGAGATGAGCGGCGGTGAGCGTCAGCGCGTCGGGTTCGCGCAGGCGCTGGCCGTGAAGCCGAAGCTGATCCTCGCCGACGAGCCGGTCTCGATGCTGGATGTCTCGATTCGCGCGGGGGTGCTGAACATGATGGCCGGCCTGCGCGACCAGGAGGGCGTCTCGATCCTCTACATCACCCACGACCTGGCCAGTGCCCGCTACATCGCCGACCGCATCATGGTGATGTACGCCGGCCACCAGGTCGAGGAGGGCGCCGCGGAGGCGGTGCTCGCGGCGCCCAAGCACCCGTACACGCAGCTGCTGCTCTCCGCGGCCGCCGACCCGCTGGAAACGGACGACGACGCCCCGGAGGCCACGGACAGCGGCGAGCCGCCACGCGTGATCAACCCGGGTGAGGGGTGCCGCTTCCGTTCCCGGTGTCCGGTCGCGATCGACAAGTGCGCGACGGTCACCCCGCGCCTGGAGCAGCTCGGCGAGGTCAAGGTCGCCTGCCACGTCGCAAGCGCGGGCACCGCGGCGGCGCCCGCTGGCGCTGCCGCGGAATGAACGCCACTCTGGATGACCAGGGCCCGCAGCTGGTCATCTTCGACTCTGACGGGGTGCTGGCCGACTCCGAGCGGCTGGCGGTGAAGATCGATGTGCGCGTGCTGGCCGATCTCGGCTGGCCGCTGACGGAGGCGGAGGTGATCGAGCGGTTCGTCGGCCGTTCCGACCGGGAGACGCGCGAGGCGATCGAGGCGCACCTGGGCCGGGCGCTCCCCGGCGACTGGCAGGACAGGGTTGACGAGCTTCACCGCGCCGCTTTCGCGCGTGAACTGCGGCCCGTCCCGGGGGTCGTCGAAGCGCTGGACGCGATCACGCTCCCGAGTTGTGTGGCGTCGAGCGGCACCCACGAGCACCTGCGTTACACGCTCGGGTTGATCGGCCTCCATGAGCGCTTCGCCGGCCGGATCTTCAGCGCCGAGGACGTCGGCGCGAGCAAGCCCGCCCCCGACGTGTTCCTGCGCGCGGCCGCCCGGATGGGCGTGCCGCCGGCGCGGTGCGTGGTGGTCGAGGACAGTCTCAACGGCGTCCGCGCGGCGCGCAGCGCCGGGATGCCGGTGCTCGCCTATGCGGGCGGCCTCACTCCGCGGGACAAGCTCGCCGGTCCCGGCACGGTGCTGTTCGACGACATGCGCGAGCTCCCGGACCTGATCACTCGCCGGGGTAGCGCAGCCCGATCTGGCGGCGAACCGCATCCATCGTGGCCATGATCGCGACCGTCTCCGACAGCGGCAGCACGCTGCTTTCGCGCTCCCCGGCGGCTATCAGCCGCCGCATCTCATCGGCCTGGAACTGCATTCCGCGGCCCGGGACGTCCGAGCTGTAGTGGAAGGTGGCGGCTCCGCCGCTGTCATACACGGTGAAGGAGGTGGGTGTGTACCAGACCCCGTCGATCTCGATGCGGCCACGGGTCCCGATCACCGCCGCCTTGTTCGGGCCCTGCATGGTGCTGGCCGTGAAGATCGAGGCGGTTCGCCCCTCGGGGCCGTGCAGCACCACCGCGGTTTCGCCGTCCGCGCCCGTCGGCTTCAGGGTGGCGGATGCCAGAACGTGCTCGGGCGCGCCGAGAACGTCGAAGGCGAACGAGATCGGGTAGACGCCGAGGTCGAGCAGCGCGCCGCCGCCGAGCTCCAGCGCGTTGAGGCGGTGGCTCGGGTCGTCTGAGAGCAGCTGCGTGTGGTCCGCGATCAGCGCCCGCACCTCCCCGATCGCCCCGGCGGCGAGCTGCTCGCGCACTGCGACCATGTGCGGGAGCCACCGGGTCCACATCGCCTCGAGCAGCACGAGGCCGCGGTCGGTCGCGAGCTCGACGAGGGTGCGGGCCTGAGCGGCGTTGATCGTGAACGGCTTCTCGACCAGCACATGCTTGCCGGCCAGAAGCGCCAGCCGGACGTCGTCATGGTGTCTGGAGTGCGGGGTGGCCACGTAGATCACGTCGACCTCGGGGTCGGCCACCAGCTGCTCGTAGCTGCCGTGCGCAGTGGGGATCCGGAAATCGGCGGCGAACGTGTCAGCGCGCTCCTGCGAACGTGACCCGACGGCCGTGACGTTGTGGCCGGTGAGCAGCAGGTCGGCGGTGAACGCGCCGGCGATCCCTCCGGGGCCGAGGATGCCCCAGCGGATCGCTTGCGGCGACGCGGCTTGGGCGCTTTCAGGGGCTGGCATCGAGCGCGGCCGGGCCTACTCGGTCTGCTGGCCGGGCGGCGGTGCGGCGGAGATCCAGGGCTTGCGCCAGCCGCCGAGGCCGTTCAGCAGCTTGTCTCCCTCGGCCGGGCCCCATGAGTCCTGGGCATAGGCCAGCACCGGCGGCGGGTGGTCGAGCAGCGGTTGCAGCACGCGCCAGGATTCCTCGACGCTGTCCTGGCGGGTGAAGACGGTGGTGTCGCCGACGAGCGCGGCGTGCAGCAGAACCTCGTACGGGGTCGCCGCCTCGCCGCCCTCCTGCGCGAACTCCATGTTCAGGTGGATGTCGGCAGCGCCCTTGCGGTCGGCGCGCTGGGCGTCCAGGATCATCTGGATGCCCGTGCTCGGGTCGATCTTGAAGACGATCTGGCTGGGCTCGGGACGGCGGCTGGCGCTGGGGATGAAGGCGAGTCTCGGCGGGTGATGGAACACGAGCCGCACCTCGGTCTGCTTCACCGGCATGCGCTTGCCGGTACGGATGAAGAACGGCACGCCGGCCCAGCGCCAATTGTCGATCTCGAGTCTCAGGGCCGCGTAGGTCTCGGTGGTGGAGTCCGGCGCGACGCCCTGGATGTCACGGTAGCCGTCGTACTGGCCGCGCACGTAACGCGCGGGGTCCGCATCCTTGATCGAGCGCAGGATGGCGTACTTGGCGTTCTTCAGGGTTTCGGCGTCACCGCCTGCGGGCGGCTCCATCGCGACGGCCGCGATCACCTGCAACAGGTGGTTGACGACGACGTCCCGCAGCGCCCCGACCGGGTCATAGAAGTGGCCGCGATCCTCGACCCCGACCGTCTCAGACATCGTCAGCTGGACGGAGGAGACGTAGTTGCGGTTCCAGACGGGCTCGATCATCGTGTTGGCGAACCGCAGATACAGGATCTCCCGCAGCCCCATCTTGCCGACGAAGTGGTCGATCCTGAGGATCTGCGACTCATCGACGTACTGGTGGAGCTCGGTTGTGAGCGCGCGTGCCGACGCGAGGTCATGGCCGAACGGCTTCTCCACGACGACGCTCTGCCCGGAGCTGACCAGGCCGGCGTCGTGCAGGCCGGAGATCACCCGGCCAAACAGTGAGGGCGGGATCTCCAGGTAGAAGACCGGGTTGGCCAACTCGCTCAGCTCCTGCTTGACCCGTGTGTAGGTGCCGTCGTCGGCGAAGTCCCCGCTGACATACCGCAGACGCGCGGCGAAGCGCTTGAACACGGCCTCATCGAACTGCTCGCCGGTCTCGATGATCGACTCGCGAGCGCGCTCGATCAGCTGCGCCACCTCCCAGTTCTCGACCGCGACGCCGATCACGGGCTGGTCGAGCAGCTTGCGGCGCTCCAGCCGGTACAGCGATCTGAACGTCATCTTGCGCGCCAGATCGCCGGTGATCCCGAAGATCACCAGCGCATCGGCCTCACGCTGCGAGGTCACGTACGGAACCCTACCGTTTGGGCGGCCGTTGCGCTCAGCCGGAGCGGGCCGCCCGGCCGCGGGCCCGCAACTCGCGGGCGAGGTCGATGTCCGCGGAGGCCACGGCGCCGTCGGCCGAGCCCGTCTCGAGCACCACCGGCAGATCCTGGAAACGCGGCTCCGACAGGAAGACCGCGAGCCCGTCCTCGCCGATCTCGCCGTCACCGGGGGCGGCGTGGCGGTCGCGGTTGGAGCCCAGCGGTGTCATCGAGTCGTTGAGGTGGATCGAGTGCAGCCGCTCGAGCCCGACGGTGCGGTCGCACTCCGCCAGGGTCTCGTCGAGACCGTCGACCGTGCGGACCTCGTAGCCGGACGCCAGCAGATGGCATGAGTCGAGGCACATGCCAAGGCGCGCATCGCCGCCGGCGGCATCGATCAGCGCCGCCAGCTCCTCGAACGAGCGCCCGAGGGTGCCGCCCGCCCCGGCCGTGTCCTCGAGGTGCAGCGCACAGCGCTCCGACTCGGCCAGCGCCTCCGCGATCACGACACCCGCACGCGTGATCGCCTCGCCGACGTGGCCGGTCTTGGCCGAGCCGGGGTGCAGGACGACGCCCGTCGCGCCGATCGCATCACCGACCCGCAGCGAGTGCGTCAGCGATGTGAGCGACTTCTCCCGGATCTCCGGATCCTCGGAGGCGCAGTTGAGCAGGTACACGGCGTGGATCAGCACGCCGCCGACGGCGCTGTCCGCGCGCGCCTCGCGGAAGCGGGCGAAGTCATCCTCGCCATAGTTGGTGGGGCGCCACATGCGCGGGGACTGGTTGAAGATCTGGATCGACTCGGCACCCAGCTCGGCGCCGCGCTCGATCGCCTTGTACAGGCCCCCGGCGGGCGAGACGTGCGCCCCTATGAGCATTGGACGAGCGCTCCTGAGATGACGGGCACTAGCATGGCCTCCGGTTCGTGATGAGAGTTCGGTTCGCACCATCGCCAACGGGCGCGCTGCACATCGGCGGCGCCCGCGCCGCGCTCTACAACTGGCTGCTCGCGCACGGGCCGGGCGAGCGGGGCGACGGCGCGGCGGCAACGGGTACGCGCGGCACCTTCCTGCTGCGGAT